>JGI24021J15306_10009061_pt1 | contig 12290 bp, 9 predicted proteins | sample Ectturendosymbi1_FD_15306 | JGI IMG/M metagenome (IMG submission 15306)
TAGAGGGTTTGAACACCTCTCTAGCTGCTGCAGCTGGCGAGTTATAACAAAAAAACCTCGAGCCAATTAATTGGCTCCGGTGGTCGTTAAAGGGTTAAACCTTCAAAATGATATCAAGGATTACAGCCTGACGTTCACTTTTGCGAAGGAATCCGTCAACGTTTTCGACTAACAGCTTTTAATTAATAATAATTTGACCACATATATGAATTTGGTAATCCTAAAAGTTGAGTTATCGTTCAGCCCGTATTGGAAAAAACTTATTAACTCATGTTCCTGCAACTTTTATTGCAGTAGCCCTAATACTAGTGCTAACGCTCAGCTTGCCACCACAGCAGCAATACAACGGCCGTTGTGAAGGAAGTATATTTTAATGAATACGTCATACCTTTTTCATAATGCGAGCCCATATTACTAGTCATCTCGGCTGCTTTTTATCAGGAGCAAAAAATGTTGTGATTCTTTGTTTTTTTTTATAATAAAATTTTGACCCATGTTCAACTTCAGAAAATGGGTCTACTCGCTGACCGATCTACTCACAAATTCGGGCCAAACAAAACCTTCATTCTTTCGATGCAGTGCAGTGGCTTTATGCTTCAGAACAGCTTAAATGTAATTGCGCATCAGGTTCAAGACCAGCGCAAACAACATATCCCATGATTTTTACTGGTCGGGCCCGCTCTAGATAAATGCATGGTTTCCAATTTTGCTCTTGAAATAAGTTCGGCACCTCTTGTGTATAGAAAAGGACCAACCTCGAACGAGTTTGGGGCAGATGGATCAGTAGATAAGAATATGCTGAGTTCAAAAACAAAATGTTATACTTGTGAACACCCCTGGTATTTCAGATCTGTTTCCAATACGTCTACTCTACACCATAGCTTTTATGGGTTTACAGAATGTGTGCAAAATATATAAAGCAAACGATTATATCATCTTCGAACGCTCTAAAAAGTGGAACTGTGTGTAATACTACTATTGCTGTATTCCATTACATTAAACAAACCGACGTGTTTTTCGGTCAGTCATTAATAATTTTTCTCAGTCGTTTCAATATAGTCCTTGAATCTTTTGTGGGGTCAGGTGATGACGAATGAGAAAATCATGTAGTTCTTGAGCAGTAAAACAGAGTGGAATGTAGTGGCTACGGCTGATATGCTGAAATTTTTTTAAAAGTTTCTACAAAACTTCTTAAAAGTAACAGCAAAAGAATGTCCTCCATCAGAAATGACTCGAGTCATAACGAGCTACTGCCCTTACCCAAGTCGAACCTATTCGAAAAAAGGTGAGAAAAGTCAGTTGGCCTTTTTCATGGTTGTGCCAGTAACACGTGCGCTGAAAGTGAGCTATGACGTCTGGAGAGCTTGGCGTAAGTGAACTAGACCGAGCAGGTTGAAGCTGTCGAACAACCAGGTTGCGCATTTTATGTTGCGGCCTCTTGTAAGCTAGCGACTCGAGTTGGGCGAGTAACTTACTTCTTTTGGACTGTAGGCTTTCTTGCCACTTTGAAATGGCAAACGAATAACAATTTACTGCGAACCCTTTAATGTAAATTGTTTGGAAAAATAAATAACGCACTGCAGTACTCCAGCTTCCTACAGCAAGCAATCGGCCCGTGGAATGTACTGCAGCCTACATCTCGTTACACACATTCTGTTCCAAACTTTCGTCGCGATGTCCTTCAAGCGAAAACCCGTGACAACGGCATCATTTGCTTGTGCTTTTCAGTCACCATGAAAAGTCTGCTGGCCTTGTTTAATTTATTATTATTCCAAACCTTGTCCTTATTCCAAAGCTGGAGTCAGTCGATTCAGACAACGATGTCGCGTGGTTTTCGAGTCACGCCTTACCCGTTTTATTCCACCCGAACTAACATTTCGAGCAACTTATTAGCAAAACTTTTCTCAAAGAAGTTTTTGGTTTCACTTTCATCGTGTTTTTACGCAGCAAGACAAGTTGCAGTCTGTGCAGTCAGTACTGACCTCGTAGAACGGCGGGTGTTTGTGCATGTACAGGTGAGCCAAAGGCGGAAGATAGCTTGTAGTTCCCCAGCGGATCCATAACTCGTTGTCTCGCAACGTTTTCACGAGGTTTTCAGCTTCCTGAACTCCTGTAGCGTTGCACATTGTTAGCAAGGCTGCTTTGCCCGCGTTGCAGAATGTATGATTGCCACAAATCTTGTTTTGGACACAAAAAAATGTGTCCACAGTTGTGTCCAAAACTTTCACAAATAGTCCAGAACTTGTTTTTTTGTATTGGAAATTTTAAACTCGACCAAGGATGATTGTGTTTTTGTGCAAACGGACCGGATGGCATGAAACTTAAAGAGTTGTTCCACAGTGACTGCGAAAGCAAGCCACTCAAGCATTTTTTCGCTATTTTTCAAGCTTGAGTTCTACTTCCCCAAGCTGTCACGTTTTGATCACCCTCTTAAGCCAGAAAACTTCCAGGCATGCTCGTGCTTCCGTGTTGACCTTTGTAACTTAAGTGCGCAGGTTACAGCGGTAGCTGCGCCTCAATCGAAAAGAACGCGATGACTAAACATACATGATGTTGCAAAGCACGTTTTCTACGACGGCAAGACGTAGTATCCGTTGTGACTTTGTCGCCATGTGCTCGGTGAGAAAACTGCAGTGAGTCGAAGAGCCTAACAGAGGCAAATCTCACGCACGCCAGAATGCCGTCAGGTCGCTTAATACAGTCTGGGACAAAAGTTTAAGACCACCACACATAAAATCAGCATTTTAAAGAAATCATGAACTATAATTGGAAATATTGCGAAAGTTTATGCGTTTTTTTTCATGACTACGATTATAAAATAATAGTAAACACTAGTTTTGTTTTGAATCGTTTATTGTAATGCACACAACATTCGATATTTTGTTATGTCCATGCTTATTATCATTTACCATTTTCAGACGTAACCGCATAATCCAATGAGTTTGCAACAATATTCAGATATAATTAAAGTGTCCAAACAGTTATTGTCACATTTTCGAGTTGCTTGTGACTGCTGGGTTGTTTTTCATAATCCTTATTTTTCAAAACTATCCACAGATTTTCAATTGGGTTCAGATCGGGGCGGTTCTCCTGGCCAATCACATTTATAGAAAAGGCGCTTGCAATCACTGATTTGTGACAGGGCGTCTTGCATGAAAACTGCATTGGTGAGAGTTCATATGAAGCTCCAACTTGATATTTAGCAATTTAAGTTATGTTGAACCTTTCGTTGTTGTTCCACTGGGTAGAAACTGCAGGCCAGTAGTTGTTTAAACCGACATGGATCCCCACATCATGATCTTGGGAGAATGGTTCATAGTTTGTTGGGTGTATTTATCGTCGAATATTGTATCCAGCAGGCAAGGCTGTGGAGCCGGAACTCAAATTTCGGGCACCGGCTCAAGCTCCAGGCATCCAGATTTTTTGGTTCCGGTTCCGGCTCTGGATCAAACCTCTAAAAATCTTTGGCTCCCGCTCCGGAACAATTTGGTCCATTAAAAACTAAAAATTATTGTTTTATTTGTACAACTCGCTCGCCCAACAAACTATGTATCTGTTGAACTGGAACCCAAATTTCAGGTTCCGGATCCACCATCTAAATTTTTTTGGCTTCGTCTCCAGCCATCCAAAATTGCTTGGGCTCCTGCTCCACGGCCCTGCCAGCAGGACTCCAAACTAAGTGTTTACGAGATCGGAAGGATTCATCAGAAAAAAGTCGCGTACATCACTGTTCGCTTCCCCAGTTGATACGTTTCTCTGCAATTTCCATTCTCTTAAATTTCATTGCTATGGTTAGACAGTGTCTTAGCTGGTTTGCAAACTTGAAGGCCAAAGGTCATCTGTTAAACGTCGTGATGCAGTTTTGGAAGTGCCTGGGAATGAAGTTACATAGGAAACTATCTTACTGTGGGCCTTGCCACGCCAGCGCACACTTGCGGCACCTTTGCACCGTCATAAGGCACTTTATGGAGTTGTGGATGCTTTATTTCAGTTTGTTGCAATAGCATCACGCCGTTCTCCTGTTAGGAATCCCTGAACTGGCTGATGCTGTATGAGTACCTAAACGGTATCTCTAAATTTTACTTTTTCCTCGCTCGAACGCTGACCCACGCAGAGAATCACATCGAAACTGTTTCTGTTTTTGTGGCATGGGCGTATCAAACGGGATGTCTATGGAGAGGCGTGAAAGTTTTGCTAAACAAGAAAATGTTCTTTTTTCCCGAAACAATTTTTTTGGCCTACACGACATTTTTATTCAACAGGGAAAAATTGATCTCTGTAGGTCATTTTGCCCCACAAATTGAAAATTTTTCCTAAAATTGGTTGAATTCCGTAAAATGTTCAGATGACAAAAAAGGCCGTACTAAAACATTTTCCCGTTGTTGAAAATATCTGCAAAATTGCTATTTGATAATTTGCTTAGGTTGTCCTGGTTCATCTCGCTTTGCAAAACTTAAAGCAGGAGTTTCAAATGTTTTGGGAAGACGCCTAACTCCAGACCTTTCTGGTTCGACTGTGGCTGGCAAACTCACTAACTCCACGCTAAAACGCCTTGTGCGAGCAACTTCATCTCTGCATTATGACGTGCAAGCTATCCAGAAAAAAGCAATGCTTCCGTTTTCTGGTCTGTATACTGCTGATCAATATTTCGTATGTAAAAGTGTCGCTGCGTTGCTTTGTTTTCGACAACTCATGCACTTTCTGGGACGCATCAAAAGACGTTCGTCCAGGCATTACCCTACTGACAATTGTCGCAAAATCAATGAAAAGGAATAAAATCGGTCATATGCAGCAATCGCACTGCTAAAGTAGGCCAACATCTGATACATTGATGAGCGACATTCTAATCGTGGTAGTTGTTGGTCGTACTGTCATTGGGAATGTTGTTCGAAAGCAGGCGCTTCCTGCTTGCGGATTTCAAAACAATACTACAACTCACTTGTGACATCGAAATTGCGTGCTCTTGCCCCATAAATCGGGATGATTTGGTTCGTGTGGGTTTTCTTGCCTGAGTAAAACTTAGACGCGGAAACAGGTTTTAAGGGGTTTGGAATCGTCAACTGGATGGAGAGAGTAATATTCAATACTTCCCTAAGCCTCACTCAGCCTGCGTAAACCCGCGTTAAAACAGTTTACTTCGCAGTCAACGATTGTTTGCGTACAGTTGCGTAACAATTGAAAAAACTCGCAGAGTTCACGCATTCAGTGTTTGAACCAGGGCTGCGGGGCTGGAGCCCAAGCAATTTGGGATGATTGGAGCCTGAGCCAAAAACCGTAAGATGGTGGAACCGGAGCCTGAAATTCGAATTCCAGTTCCACAGCCCCTGGTTTGAACGCTCGCCGAACACCGAAAGATTTGGCGTCGTCACTGATAGAATTTTCATAATCTCAACTGCNGCATAGTCAAGCTCCCACGTACCTGCCAGAATTTGTCGGGCGTGCGCCGGACTTAAAACGCTTTCGTTGCGTTGCGTTCGCATCTCCTCCACGCGCTTGCTGAACTCGCTGATGATCGAATCCAGCTTCGCGTCCACATTTTGGTACGACACGGAAGCTGCACAATGCGTGAATTCATATTTTAGGACAAATGATCCAAACGGCTTGCGTGAATTGTAAACGCGCGTGTCAAAGCTTAAACGCGCGTGCCAAAAGCTTCAACAAAGTCTAAACGCGCATGCCAAAGCTTCCACAAAGTCTAAACGCGCGTGCCAAAGCTTCCAAAAAGCTTAAACGCGCGTGCCAAAGCTTCCACAAAGTCTGCAGACCAGACCAGGTTTTGTTCAAGAAAAAAATTCACTTCACTCCCCGGTGTAGCAGCGAATTTTGATGAAAATCGTATCTTGCTTTAACAGTGTAAGAAGTTGATGCGAAAAGCTAAAAGCACCGGAAGCAAGAAACATGGTTGTACTAATGAAGCTACTTTTCGTGTGACGAACGCTTCGTAGTTGCACAAGTTCTCTCGGTATGGAAACACCGATGCAAACTTCGAATATTCACGAGGATTGTTTAGTGTTGGAGTGTTACATAGAATGATTTATTGTGTAATTAAGAATCACTCATCGATTTGAAGCGAGCGTATAAAAATAGAAGCGCACTAGTCAGAGATCATTTTTCGTACGTGTGTGCGCGTGAAAGAGTCGTCTTAAGAAAACAGATGTGCTGACGTTAGGTAAAGGCACTTCCAAACGCAAACTGCGCGTTTTGAAATATTCATTACCCCAGCTAAAGCTACTACTCCATGGTGCATATGTTCAACATTTGTGTTTTTTTTATTTGAAGATGAAACTAAAGCGCAACGCCACGTGGAGAACAGCTGCGTTGATGCAGCCGCGAAAAAGCTAGCGTTGTGAGCTAAAGTGGAGTGACTGCACGCAGTGCAGATTATAGAAGATACGCTCCATCACATGCGTTATGGCGTTGTCAACTAAATGCTTGATCAGGAAGTGTTTTCTTTGCAAAAAAAGAGTCTCCAATTTTCGCTACACTCCTGCTTGGATGAAGCAAATCGAAGATACTTTGAGCTTTTTTTCGATCATAGACCGAAGTGTTTTTGAAATGACCGAAAAAAATTAAGTCATTTCGGCCAGAATGTCTGAAAATATAGACTAATGAACACTGCTACGACGAGTTTTAATGCAACTGTGAGACAAATGACCGAAATGTTTCAGTGACCAAAATGTCTCAGCAAAAAATGACCGAAATGTCTCAGCGAAAAAAAACAGCTTTGAGACGAACGTATGCAGCAGTTGTCCTTTTAATCGGTATTGCAGCTAAAAGTTTCATGGGCATGCGTGTTTCAGTTTATAGATCCTGAGCACAGACTTGGAGATCGAGCTCTCAAGTTTGATTTTATTAAATCTATTTTTGTGGGCCGCCCGAGATGATCAGAAGTTTGCTGCGATAACATTCAGAGGTTGTCTGAACCGCGATAAATTTGATACAGCCGCTAACGATATGGTCAATTGCTATGTTTTTCATCACTTTCTTGTTAAGCAAAGCCTTCTTCGGGCCCACGAGCAAGACATACAAAGCAGCTGAAGCGCAGTGGAACTTACGAGGGCCAGGTTTCGCGTACATGTTGACGAGCTGCATTCGCAAAGTACTCCTGTCGTGAAAATCGCAAAAGTCAACGATGAACAATGCCTCGTCACAGTCGTCGCCGTCTTGTTTCACGTGTTCGCTCAGCGTCGGAGGCGCTAGAAGCTGATACAGCTTGTTCATCACGCTCGCTGCCTCTGCGTGTTCCGGTAACCTGCGCAAAAAAACAACACATTGAATTTCGAAACGGAACTGCATGCGTTCACGACTCTCTTCGAAGTATCGGTCCTTATTTTGCCTGTATTGGCGCTGTCGAGGAGCGGCTCACCTCAGGTGCATTTTTAGTTCTTGCAGTTGTTCATGGTTGGCAGAACGCTCAACTGCCGCGTAGAGTTTGGACAATCTTGACTGTATTTTTTGAATTTCCATCACCATATTTCTTCCTCGCCCTTGAGCGACCCCGTAAATTGCAGCGTCAGTCGATGCCCTTTCTGCAATGATGAAAAAGTGTCCGTTGTATCACTGCTACCGGAAGGATCTCAGTTGCTGCGAAGTTTTAGCAGGTCATGGCAACCTAGTAATATTTACAGTTGATCGTAGCATATGAGAATCATATAATAAAAAAGCAAAACTTCTTAAAGTTTTGCAGAAAATTAAGAAAGCTTCTGTTTTAAGAATTGTGTTTTGTGAAAGAAGTACATATATTTTTACTGAAAACCCAACTGGGCTCCCCTCGAGTTGAAAGACCTAAAAAAAGGTTTGAACTTTGGTTTAACAGACAAGCACAGTTTCACCAATCAAGGCTGATTCGAGCTTCTAGTGTCACACTTCCACGTCACTATACTAAAGTTGAAAACACATATTTGTTGCAGATATGCTTTTCAAGCAGCTTGCAAACTAATGAAAAACATTTAGAAGCCTTGCTCCACCTTGGAACCCCTTTGAAAGAGCTTTTGTCGAGATCGGTGTCGGCTGTGGTGTTTCAGCGGTCGAGGATTAGTCGTTTTTCCACTAAAAGCACTATCAGCCACCTGATAGTAAACTGTTGATCGGTTTACTATTCAAGTTGACTGTTGCTGGAATTAATCACTCATGCTATCCTAACAGCATTAATACTGTCATACTTCACGGAATTGCCGGCTCTTTCTTTGGCATGAAAAACAACGCTTACGCTAAATGTTCGTTGCCATTATTCACACTTGCCTAGTGAATTGTATCCATCACTTTCCCAAGCGCCGTGCCTTCGTTGTAGTGCGGTTGAGTCGGTCGCCTGCTGTCCTTTGGAATACTCAAACTGTTGTCTGCAGTTGAATTCCGGGCTGCGGCTTCGTAATTCCCTGGGAGAGACGGGTCGCGGAGGAAGCTGAGCCGCCGCAGAAACCTTGGCTTTGTTCACAGTGGCGTAGGCAGCAGCCGACTCCTGTGGTGCACCTGAGCGTACTAAACTTGTCGTTTTTTGCCGACCAAAGCTTTGGTGTTGCTTTGGGGCCTGCGATTTGTATTTTATAGTTGGTGCAGCGCTGTACGTGTTCTGTCGTTGCTCATGGCTGTCACGTGACCAGTTGTCAGCAGTTGCGCTTGACCGACCCTTGACTGTCAGCGGCGACGAGCGATCCGGGAATGAGTCGATGTCTTGTGGTGAAATATAGAGTTCTGTAGAAATTAAACATCAAGTTTAGTATTTTTCGCAGCTTAACATTGTTTCATCCGAAAACACTAAAAACCTTAGCTTTTCACACTTTACCCACGCATTAATAGAAATGGAATCCTTAAAGTTGGTTTTCTTTTAGATCTTAGCTTGCGTTCGCAGCTGGGTTTGATGGAGGTCCTTCTGCTCGGCAATAACTCAGTGAAAACATTTTGCTTACAGCCATTTGCAACCAATGTAGGTCTATGTTGCCACACTCGCTGACGAAATTGCAGGACTTTGCACGGAATTGCTAGTCGAGCGAGAAGTCTGTGAGCTAAAGTCTGCACATCTATACGTAAGCTTCAATGCCAGGTGGACAGACCGGAAGACTGATTAGTCCTACACAAATTTTCTGCACCGAAACGTAGCCGTCAGTAACGGCCGAGCTGCTAAAATAGCAAAGCAAAGGCTGAAATAGCGAGCAAGGCCAAAGTGCCTCAAAAATAGTTCAAACTAAATTATATCCGGTAAGCAAACCGTGTTGTACTAATGGATGAACATTATGCGCTCGAAAAATTGCCTTGGCGTTTTGTCTTATCGTGGATATGACACGGTACGCTCAGACAACAGCTTTTTTACATCCACAAGATAGTGTCTTGATTGTCCATGCTAAACAAAACTAACAAATGACCGGCGGGTCGGTTTATGGCTGCTGGTATTCGAGTCAGGTCGTGGTATTTACACAGGATCTACCACAGGCCAGTATTCTTACGTCCACATTAAAATATCACTAATCCGAAGCTTGTTTTAGTTAAAAATTTGAAGCGCGCCCCATCTTTGAATAACCATTAAATACACGTGAGCTTGAAATGAACACCCGTAGTGGGTACTTGCGTGCAAGTAGTGTTTATCTTCAAGAAATAAAAACACTTTGATTCAATTTGAATACGAGCTGGCGGTGCGTACCAAGTAGACATAGGTGTAGGAGCAGTGAAATTTTTTGGGATGCGAAATATTCACGCATATCATTTTTAGGATGACCTTCAAAACATATCTTCATGTGATTCTCCCACTTTGGGCGCCAAGTTTTCAAAATCAAATAACGTTGGGCGCCATGTTTAACCGTATTTTCAGGTAGTTTGCCCAGAATTTCGGGTACGCTGCGAATATTTTCATAGATTTTGCTCAGATTTTCCGGTATTTTGCCGGAATTTTCGACAAATCAAACCTTTGGGGATGCGCTTGCACCACTGCAAGTAGGCGAGATACTCGTACCAGGTATATACTCTAGGATCGTGTGTCTGATTCTTGGTTGTAAAAGGATTCCTGCTGATAGACAGTCACCTGCGTAGTGCTTCTGTTTCGAGGACAGCTTTGCGTCAAGTGGCTAGGCTAGATGTTGCAAGTAGACTAAACGTAAGTTTTGCATAACTTTTTTATCTGCAATCATTCAAAAGTCGGGACTTCGAGGAGTCATGTACGTATCTTGAACAGGGATCTAAACTCAAATTCATCCGAGGGCCAAATAAGGACATAAAATAACATGAAGGTTGCATTATGTCGCTGACGGTACCTGAACCTTTGTAGAGCTTTTGCATCTATTTCCTGCGAAAGTATCGTGAGTTATATGCAAATCATTTCTAGCCGCCTCCACGTTTGTTTGAAAGGAACTTGTTCACCCGCTAGCCGAGCACTGTTAAGCACCGGTGAATAAACTAAATAACTCACATGTTAATTATTTGAAAATTGCCAAAAAGCATCGCGAGTCGCACAAAATGCTGTCGCGGGCCAATATGGCCCGATGGACGCGTGTTTGAGGCCCCTGACCTAGAACATCTGTTGTTGCATCGCTAACCTACCCCGTGGAGCAACTAGGTTGTAAGGTTCAGATGGACCAAAATGCCAAATCGCTCATTAAAAAATGCCAATTTACTTCAAAAAGGGCCAAACAAGCCAGAACAGGCCGAATGTTATCGGTTTTGAATTACCCAGATGAGTGATGGCATAAACGCAATGTTGTTACAGAGCCAAACCGAGGAATTATTGCATATACATTAGTAAATAATTGTTAATCTCAAAAAGTACCAACCGTTTCATAGAAAATGCTTAATAAAATACCTGTAAATGTTTGATACAATAAAGTACAAACACGCACCATGCTATAGATTTTAACCGCTTTGAATCTGGTACAGCTCCTTTTGTGTTAGATTTGTCGAAATTCCACAAAATGTCTATTACAAAATGCATTCACAGAAAACTATCTGGCTTTCCAGGTTTAGATGGACCAATTACGCCAAACCGTTAGCCAAAATATGTTAAATAATCCCAAACAGGTTGAAAAAAATCTATAAAATTTGAGCTCAAGCAGCCAGGTTTTACAAAATGCCAAACAACGTTTTTTTGCCAACACGATTAAAAAAGGCCAAAAACAATCCGACGTAAATGCCAAGCAGCATTTCCTCATGCCAAACCACTTTGAAAAGGCCAAGCTTCAACAAGAATTCGGCGTTAAAAATGCCAACCCCGCAACCCTGTGGTTCAAAGGCTAAGCGCATATTTACGGCCACTTCTCCTGTGGAGTGCAGACTTTCACTTGTTTGCATATCAAGTGTTAGATGTTTTTGTAACTGACAGACGAAATTCGAAAATAGCCCTAGTACGATTTTTAGTCTGCTTTACGTAGAAAACGATCGTTCGTCAAGTTGATGTGTTTTTGAAGCCCGCTATTCGAACCGGTACGGGAAAAGTTTACTAAAGCAGGAAACCTTCACCAAAACATTGTTCTTTTGATTTGCAAGCGAAACACGGTGCTGTTATCTATTGCTGCACTGCTTCCATTCAACCCGGTTTAGTGCGTCTGTGGGTTATGCAAACAATGTTAAGTTGCAGTGAGCTGATTTAAAAACAGAAAAGGTAATGGAACACGTCATTTTATGCGGCAAGTCAAGCCAGTGTAACCGCTTGTAAGAGCAGTAGGATAAACCTTTTCCTGAATGAATAAAAGGTCTTATGAACACTATAATACGCCAACAGTATAGTGCAGTTCTGCACTTTATTTTATGGTTGAAATTCAGTCTGCGTGGGAAACGAAGATTACCAGGCCAAAGGCTAAAGTTTCTGCAGATTATAAGTTTGTGCGCTTGTGTATCTCATAGAAAACACGTCAAAACGGTAACTACCTTCTTCCTTGTCGTCGTAACCAGCGCATGGTCCGAGAGAAACGGTTTTGGAAAGGTGCGGGTGAGTGCGGTTCTGAAACACAAACAGCGGTGGGAAGTCGACAACATTTATGCCCTGCAACGCCATCGCGGGGTTGATGCAAGCCCTCCAGGCGTGCACAACGTCCGGTTCTTGTGTAAACAAACGCTGCAGCGCTTTCAACTCTTCAGTAGTTGCGGGTATTAGTCTGACAGGCGGTCTGGTGCAATCGAGTTTGTACTCCGACGCAGTACTTTTCCAACAGTTGGTGATTTTGGGTTGATCCCACCACACGTTGCTGTCGACGTCTGGCATGTACCAGGTGATATGTAGNGACAGGGGCGCAGCCAGGATTTTTCTAAGGGGGGGCTGAAATTATGGAAGCAAAAGCTATGAAAAGGAAAAATTGCTTGTGATAAGAATA
>JGI24021J15306_10009062_pt1 | contig 12289 bp, 5 predicted proteins | sample Ectturendosymbi1_FD_15306 | JGI IMG/M metagenome (IMG submission 15306)
TGAATGTCATCATCATCCTTCAATGATGCATTTATCCACACACCAAGATATTTCACTTGGTCTAAAAATTGTACACGTACACCATTTAGAAAAACATTCGAAAACATTTGATGGGGCAGGTTGTTTATACTAAGTACACATGGACAGAAGGGGGATCGTCATCTTAACAAGTGTGGAGCTTATCCAAGTGGTTCTGAAAGACGTAAAAAACAAGAGGCAAAAATAAGAGAGGAAGAAGTTGCAGCCAAGTCAAGAAACATTCAAGTGGCTATTTTACAGTGGCAGTGAAGTCCAGCGGAGACATTTCTGCGGAAATTGTAAGAGGACAGAAAAGCGAAGTACATATTGTGACAGACTTAGATCTACGTATCGATGAAAACAGACCTAGTTTAACCAGCAGTGCAGTAGCAGAAGAACGTCAAGATGTATAATCGAAAAACACGATAGACGAGATGGCTGACGCTATCACTATCAATGATTGTCTTGTCATACGCGAAACACTCACTACCTCTAAACCAAAAAAGATTCAGATAAATAGAAAATGACCAACATCATTCTCACACAGATCCCTGCACAGGTTACGTTACAATTTTATATCATTATCAACTCAGTATAACTTAATCCTTCGATTGTCATGTCGACTGTCAAATTCATCAACGAAATCATCCAAATCTATTTTTTCAGATCGTATCTTTCAACTGAAAGTAGATCAACGTTACCTAATCTTTCACTAGTCATGGAATTTGTTGGAAATGTTTTCACTAAGTTCATTTTTGAAAAATTTTTCTCGCATGAAGCGCTGGTGATGGGAAGAGTTACAGCTACCAGTAACAACCAAACGCAGCTTTTTAAGTAGCTATAAAAGATGAAAATTGTTCGAGCGATAGAGGTGGCTTAAAGGCCTTCCGAAGCAAATTCTTTGCCAAAGTTATTTCATATTTTAAATCATTTTTACTAAATGAATATGATTTGCGAATTCTTTCAAGTGTTTTTTCTGAGAAATATTTGACCTCCTGGGAAAAGAGCTGAAATACGCGAAATATTGCTTCTGAATCATTACAGAAAATCCGTACAAAATTCTGAGGTTGTAGGACATGTGTGGGTAGAGTTAAAACTGTAGTTGTGAAACACTTACGTAAGATGTTTCGAAGTCATACACAAGGCAGCAGAACGCAATATTGCAGCTAGGATATATTCGGATAAATTAACTGAAACCAATTTTTAATGCTTTCACAAACATTTACTACTGGGACAAGCAGAAATCTGCTAACAGTTCTATAATCCAGTTCCATCTTACACTGAAATGCACGAAAGATCAATCTTCCCATTTCTGCGCCTGTTTCTTAGTTTCAAAATGAATTTTTCCACACCACGATCGCGGTCTGACTAAATTTCACGTAGGATGCGAGCATCTACTACAGTACTGGTGTGTGTCGTCATAAACAACTCTAGCTACCCGACCGTCAAAAACAACAACACACCCAATCATGCATTTGGGAAATATTGAATGCAGGCTAGAGCAGTGGTTCCCAAACTGTGGTAGGCGTGCCACTAGTGGTACGCGAAGGCCTTCAAAGTGGTACGCGAGACCCTTCGGTTCTTCTACACAAAAAGACTACATCTTGTTTTCACTTATCGGGTTCTGTTAATAAAGTCTTGCATTTTTTTGTACTTCCATTAGTTTCGAAAAATGGTCATTATAATTTCTTGCAGCCATGTTGTTGATGCCGCATTTGCATTAGGTCTGGTTTGCCAAACGTTTGATCGAATGATATTGGATAGATTGAGTTTTCCTGGAACAAGGTGTTTTCAAGGTGGTACGCGGTGTAAATATAGGGCCCACAAATGGTACGCGATCAGAAAAAGTTTGGGAACCGATGTGCTAAAAATAACTTGCACCAATAACCAAACCTCATGGTTTACCGATCACTGGTATACAGTGTTTTGGTTTGTGCAATGAAGCATGCAGCAACGTGAACTTGCTTTGTAACAACCACCATGATAGTCTGGTAATCTGGTTTTGTGAAGTGGCAGGGTTACCAAGCTATTTAGCGGATTTTCCGCGAGATCTTGCGGATTTTAATCCTGTCCAGCTACAAAATAATTTTTTTGAGTGCTTCAGAGGATTCAAGCAATGTGGAACATAACACTACGCTGTAGTCTCATCACACAGGATAGAAGGCTGTTGTGCGATTGACAAGAACTAAGAAGATACACTAGTAGTTTTCAACCAACCAACCAAGCAATGCGTAAGGTAGCACTGCACAACTAGTAAACTACAGTTTAGGGGAACAATGAGACTGACAGAAAGAACGAGGATTCTCAATTTTATACAAAAGCGAAAACATGGAAGCCAATGATTATGAAGGCAGTGTGCACTGTGCAGATATTGAGGGAATAGGTATAAAGCCGGGGTCTGCAAATTATTTTGGCTGTTGAAACCTTGGTAAAATCCCAGACATCTCACTGAGCCCCAAACGAGTTGAACTTCTCAGATTCAACTACCTCACGAATACGGGGGCAATTGAATTGGATTATCACCAACTACTGATATTACATCTAACTGTAATTGAAAGGCAATGAGCAAGAAACATTATTATTAATACAAGCATAAAAGCAAAATGGCAAACTTTTCATTGCAATTTGAGACCCCATCAATGAGAAAGGTTTTTCTTGTCAGAAACAGCAAGAGCATTTTTATCTAGCTTGAGATTGGTGTGTTTAGTAGTGAGTCACCACGCTCTTCCCACTTCAATCGGTTGTTCAGCTTTAGGAATGCATTTGCATGACTAACACCAGATTATAGCATGTAGGAAATTGGGAATGCATGTAAAAGCGGCTCAACAGCTGCACAAAATTTCAGGTATTTTACAGCGGTATTTACATGGCACTGTCACACAGGTTTTTGCGTTTAAACAGTGATTGAGCTTCGAGATCCACATGCATATCAGTGAGTTCATCTTGCAACTGCGAATTAATGTCTGCATTTTGCACATTAAAATCAAATAGCGTAACAATCCAATCCGGCATACCCATCCTCTGTAGGTCCTCAAAGAGTACCTTAAAGTCGTCACTTAATTTTTTAAGGTGCTTTGCATATATCTCCATTGTCACTATCAACAATGATTCCATCTTTTTCCAATGGCAGTGTCTATTTGCCGCCAAAATGCCGACAGCAACGGCTTGGCTGGAGCTATTGTGCCGCCAGTCCAAAGCTTGGCAGAAACGAAGTAAAAACAAAAGATAGGGTTAGTGCCCTAACCCTAACTCCAAACCCTAACGCTAACCCCTAACCATAAACCTTAACCCAAACACTAATCCTTAATGCTAACCCTTAACCATGACAGTAACCCTAACGCTAGCACCTAATGTTAACCCTTAACCCTAATGCTAAACCCTAACACAAACCCCTAATGCTAATCCTTCACCCTAATGCTAACCCCTAAATGCTAACCCCTAACCATAACGCTAACCCAAACGCTAATCCCTAATGCTAAACCAAAGCCTTAACCATAATATAATGCTAACCTTAACCCCTAACCGAGCCCTAAAGGTAACACCTAATGGCAAAGTTTTCAAAAAAGCAAAAACAGATAAGTCACTAAGGTGAGATTTGAACCGAAAACCAATGGCATACTAGTCATGAAGCATAACCACTACACTATATGAGCAGCACAGTGATTGCATGACAAACTGACTTTTTCCTTCGAATTGCATCAGACTGGTGGCACAATAGCTTCAGCCGATCTGTTGCCGCCAGAAAATCGGCGGTAAAACAGACACTACCTTTTCCAATTAAGCAAGTTGGAGAAATACTTAAAATAATTACGTTCCCATTTTGAATAGACTTAATTTGGTTTGAAATTCCGTTAGGATTGTTCAAGCTTGAATAACAGCTATTTCGTTCATGCCACATTGTGTCAAGTCTGGTTTGCCAAACTTATGATGGAATGAGATTTGATCGGTGACAGCACGGGACCCACAAATGGTGTGCTATCAGAAAAAGTTTGGGAACCAGTGTTGTATGGTTTCTTCTGTTTAGGTTGTAAAGATTGAGGTTTGCTATGTTTTTCTCATTCATGGCTTGTACTAGCTAATCTAGTACAACAGTTTTTTTTTCATTTTGAAAAAGTTATGAAAAATAATGTAGTTTTAAAAATTTTCTGGTTCAGTAGGCCTGGCGTACAGATTTAGTATAAAGTGAATTATGTGCTGTGCTTTTTATCTATTATGACAAAGAAATATTCAATTAGTAACACTAAATTTTGTAATTACACCATCATAGGTGTAGCCAAGGGGGCACTTGCCACTTGGGCCATAGTCAAGATATCTCATACTTTGCGGTCAACCATTTTGCCAACTTTGCAAAAAGGTCATAGCCTATGGTTGAGTGAACATGGTGACGTCACCATCAAAACGCAAACAGAGTGTTTGACTACTTATCTATCATTTTGGCTCCTTTCGTAACAGTGTTTGGCTACTTTTGGTTAAAAAAATCTGGCAACCCTGTATGTCAATGGTTTTCGGTTCGACTCTCACTGTGCTGACTTTCCCTTTGCTTTTTTTCAGACTCTGCTTAGGTGTAATGTTTAGGAATTGGTGTTGTTAGGTTAGGATTAGGTTAGTGTTAGCTTAGTGTTAGGTTAGGTTAAATTTACATGAAGAAATGGTGACACTTCCATGCTCTTGATCTTGCCTTAATATGCAGGACTGGTATCATTGTTTGTAATATCTACGTTGCTTCCTGTTGTAGGCAAGACAAAAACGAAGTATGTAATAAAAGCCTTATAAATTAATGAAACTGTTGATCCACATAACCTGAAAAATTTTTGTGAAGAGCCCAAATAATCATTTAAAGATTACTTGGTACAGTAACACTTCATAACTTTCAAAAAGACTTGCAATGAGTTTTGTAACTTGTGTTCAGAAAAATACCAACGATGATTAGTGGATCATCAAAAGCATCTTCAATGGAACTATTTTGGAAAAGCTGTTGAGAGTTTATGACTCAAAAAATAGGCCACGCAAATTTCCAATGTGTATGAGGCTGGAAAATTCCAATGGGAAGAAATAACCCAACTGTTCTTTAAATGCAGTGTCAGCTTATCAATGCTTCCAAAAACATACTGACATAACAGAACAGATTGTATGGCTAAGGATGTGTCCTGCATAATGTTTCATGAAATCAATTTCAAATAAAAAATATTATGCTTGCCACTTGATTCACTTGCTTGTAACCTTCGTGGAGACTAGTTACTTGAATTGAAGAAAATGTGTGAAAAACGTGGCTGACCCTCAACCAAAGAAGACATTTAAATAGGCATAGATAGCTGAAGAAGCATAGATGTTACACAGTTGGCAGAGTGCAGAAGTATCACAGTGAAAAATTCATATTCATTGCACTGTATTCCCTGATATTTACAGGCATGGATACTACTAAAACCCCAGGACAACTCATGTATGTCAAAGCAACTCTGTAAACTGTTTGTGGTGCTGCAACAGTACTGCAAGTGCAATGTCTTAAATCACCACACAGAACTTGTTCGATTGTCAATTGTTCCAGGTATTGCTCTTATAGCTGCTATTAAAAACACGTTGCATTTACTTTGGGAAGACACTGATGGCTATTTGTATACCTTCACAGCATGAAACATTTTCTGTTGATGATTTTTTACAACAAAGAAGAATCTATTACTGAATTTGTTTTGGACTTATTGGTGAAATAGTGACAAACGCATGCTTTTGACATCAAGACAAGCCAATTCAAATATTAGCTGGTCCGTGTAAACACCACAAATTTGTGCTGGAAATAGTATTTATGAAAAACTGTCACATTGGTGTCATTAGTGATATAAATATAACAGTTCATTGTTTATAGAGTTGCAGTTGTAATGTTAAGCTTAAATGAGGCACCAGTGTTAAAATTGCCAGCTACTATCAAATATTTAATGTCAATAGCCATATTTCTTAGCCTAACCTCTTTTTTATGAAGGTTGCAGCAATGTAAAATGAATCAACTGATGTGACCATTCTTGAAAAGAATATTGATTGCTTAAGATTGCAGGAGTAATTCTCTACAAAGCGATTCCATACCCATTCATTGAAAGTTTGCTCCACAGTGTGGCATTAAGGATTATGCCATGAATAAATCACTGAGTGATCAGCAGGTGGGATTAATTTCTTTTGAGTAACTGACCTATGTTTTGCAAATATAAGACAATGTAGCAGCTTTTGTTCTGCTTTGTCTGTGTTTTGTTACAAACGCAGAAGATACGTTGCTCAGTATGTTGTCTGTCAAAAATTCTGATAAGAAATAATATATATTATTGATATTTAATACAATATAATACATGATGAAGTTTTTAAACAAGAGGAATTCTAAGTCAGCAACTTTCAATTTCATTAATAGCTTTGAACTGTGGCACCTTGCAAACTGGTATGGTGCAGGATCTAAAGCTTTGAGGACCCTAAGTGTCACCTCTAAATTAAAAAAACAGACAGGCAAAGTAGTGTTAATTAATGTCTTAAAAGTATTCAATGTGATTTTGACTTGTCCTTCAGTATAGGTTATTGATGAAAGCCAATTACTTTGATATCCTGTTGACTTGTTCTAAGTGTATACTGTAAAGTACAGTGCAAATCGTTCTTTCAGAGGTTCAACCAGTTATTTTTTTGCTTGTCTTGATCACAAACATCAGCAGAAAACAAAAATGTCTGAAAGGCTTTGATGTCTTCTTGGTAGCAATTCATGGCAAGCTTGATTAGTTAATTTGAAACTATTTTTGTCTTTATGCAGAGTTAGCAAGTCAGCCATTATTTGCTTAGCATGTGTGAACTCTTAAGCTTTTTCATATACGCAACCTCATCACTAGGGCCATTTAAAGTCATAAAAGTCATATTTTTTTCTGTGCTTCAGGAAGCTATGAAATGAATGTTAAAACAAAAATTACACCTCTATGAGGTTTATAGCAAAAGTTGTGAAGTCATTTTTTCCATGTTAGGTCATAAAGTCACATTTTGCATGTTTTTAAGCTAAATCAATGAGGAAACCATATAGCAATCTCAAAATATCAGGTGAAGCTTGCATCCTGCAAACTGAACCTGTTTGGGCATCCTGCGAATGTTGGCAAAGACGTATGTGCACCAAGTTATTTGGATGAAATGTAATGCACTGCCTAAAAATGACATGTTCTTGTTGCCCCAAAGAAATGAACCAATGTCCATGCATGTTTTAATTCTGCTTCAGACCCAGCTATATGTTTTGAGATGTTTATTTTAGTGGGCTTCCAAACCATGGGCTACCATCTCTTATACCTCCTTTCGCTGGTAATGCTTCTTGTACAGTAGTTGTATGTTCTAGCTCAGTTATTTTCTTTGGTCATATAAATTCATTTTCTGAAAATTGAAGTCCTATTATCAAGGTCATAAAAAATGGCCCTACTCATCACACCACCTGAAATGAACTCAAATGTGACTACCCATTCTAAAACTTAAAAAAACTTAACAAATTGTTCAGAACCACCCAAAAGAAGGTTATAATTTTTTGATTTTCTGTTGTGTCACTTTTATCAACCCAATGTTACAACAATGGTTGTACTAACAAATGCAGAGTCAATCATATGCTTTAGCTTTCTTCAGAATAAAGGTTTGCTAACCTAGTTTTAGGGCACTTACATGTTAATGGTCGGTTGTACATCTTATTAGACTTGGCCTATTACCAGGGTTTTTCTGAAGGTGTTTTAGGGACCTGAATTTGGGTCCTTAGAATTTCAAATCGGGTCCCTAGAATTAGAGAAATAGGGTCCCTACAGATCCATACCAGGTACTTGACATTTTCCTTAAAAAAACCCTGCTATAACAATACTTTTTCATTGTTCTTGGCAGTATTCCTATCTTCACGGCCATGGGCATTTGAGTTAGCCTACAACGGCTTCGGTTATATTGTTACTTTGTCTATAGCAGTGCTTGTTTTCAATGCCCGCTGATTATTTTGTAAATTTATAACAACAGTTGCAAAATTTTTTTACAGTTTAAAACTCAGCTATGTGGAGTCATTGCGCCAATCTTTTATGGCCGAATAAGTGAAGTTAAATAGCCAATCGTTGATCCATGACAGGTTTGACATGAGAATGGCATCCTTGATATGTCATCATCAGCAATTGAGGTCAAGGCAAATCGTTACATAAGTTTTACTGTACAGATGAAGTGGCCAAAAGGCCAAAAACAACTCTGCTTATGACATCACTCACAAAAACCTGAAACCCAAAACCAAAAATTGTTTTTCATAGCAGACATGAAGACTTGCCGAATCTTTTGAGAGTTTGAACAGCTCTTTAGTGCAATCGCTAGAGGAGCTATGCTGTTGGTTAGGCAACTGAAAACTGGTTTTAGGTGGATTTCCAGGTAAGAATATATCGTACCCCAGCAGCCAATGTGCTAACAATGTGATTGCTTTGTGACAGAGAGACAGATATTCATTTTCAAGAGATATCCAGACCTGAGACAATGTTGTCCTTCTAAACCTGGACAGTTGAGTGGTATCACGAGACAATTTTATCAGACATTCTTTTTCACTAAGGTTAACCTTGGCGCCGGTATACAATATATTCATACTTGCTATTTGAGCCATTTTTCTTGTGTCACTTTGCACCACCATAACTTGACAGCTGATTGAGCTAGAGAGCTGTTCAAATCTTCTAAGGATGTGGAAAGTCTTCTAGTTCAGATTTTCAAAAAATTGGAAAGGTTTGGATTTTTTTTTTTTGTGATTGATCTCATAAGTGGTATAGGTTTAGGCCTTTTTGGCCGAGGTCACCGGGCCATGGGCGCTCATGCCCAAAGCCAACTTTTTTACTCTGAAAGTTTTTATTGTAAACAGGGCTATAATCTGAGTCTTTAGAGCCCTTGGTCCGATTTCTAGCATTTCTGGTTCAAAAGTTACAACCAAAAAAGCAATTTGTATAAAAAAAAACAAAGAATTTTCACCCAAATGTTTTTTTGGCCATTTAGTTCTCTGCGTACTAGGCTCATTCATATTAGCCAAAGTTACTATACAATTTACCAGTTGTTTGAAATTATTCTTGAACGTGAACTGTTCATTGCATTCAAATTCAAATCCACTGTTCAGTGTTCTGTTGCTTAATAAACTTTCAACTAGATATGGATTATATTTTTGGAAATACTTACTTTCAGAGGGCAGCATGGACAATCAAGGCCAATCTACACTGAGGATGAGCCAAGAATTGTCAGGCACAATTTGTTTTATTGTATAGGTAGGGATGGGAATTTCAGAATACTTCACTATTTCAGAATAGCTAAACCACATCCAGAATACCGAATCCTATTCTGTTTTTTTTCCTACAGTGCATTGCACCTGAGAATTACTAGTAAAAAAATAAAAATGTCATTCACTCAAAACCGTGGAGGCCCACTCAAAACACTTTCCTTAATCCAGCACTGGAAATCAACAATTTATCATTTTATCACAAAAACAATACATTTTCGCAACATTGAACAACCAATTTTTTAATTTTAATGCAGCAGTGCATTTTTTCTAGGCAAAAGTGGTTATGCCAGGAAAGGCCATATTTTGGCAAAACTTCTTAGAATAAAACTCATTTTTCTAGGCTATAGATGTCTTTAGATCCAATCAAACTTGGCTAGAGGCATAGCATAACTACCAACAACTTCGGCTAATTTCATACCGGTTAAGCACATGAACTGCTTTATCGCATAAGATTCCAGAATGCCAAACCGAAACTACCCATGCCCATATAAGAAAATAGTACAGTTAATCATGTAGTGGTTATTCGCATAAACCGGATATTCGAATGGTAATGTTATTTTCCTTTGTAAACTTAAATTATATTGCTTGCCTTAATCGCACAGTGAACTTTGAAGTAGTGTAAAGCACACTGCTTAGATGGTGTCAAACCTGAGTGCCATTAATCCAATTAAGCAACTGTTGCTGAAATGACTCCCTTCACTGACGTTCCCAAATCAACACCATGCATTAAACTTCCAGGCTTCAGCACATTGTGTTTGGCGCTGTCTAGTTGTATCTCGTCCCTACCACTGTGTAGTTGTCTCATCCCTACAGGTGTGAAACTTTGTCTTGAAAGTAGTATTTATAAAGTCATTTTATGGCACTGGACAACTACCTGATGCATGCGACTATGTTTAACATCTTTGCAGCGGATGCATTAAATTCTTTACAGAACAAGAAATGGTGCACCTGTAATGTACACCAACTTCGAATTTTAGTGTATTTTCGGAAGCAGCACTGACTGCAGCACACTTCACAGTTTAAAATGCTGATATATGCCATACGTTATGCTGCAATGCACTGTTTCAACTTCATTACTTGTTTGACTTCACTCTTTTTGTTTTTTCACATCAATACGATTCATTTGGTGAATGCCTCAACTGAACAATACATAACAAACGTCATTAGGGTTATAAAAGCTTCATGACGCCATGGGCTAACAAATCAGTTAAGTCTTTACGTACAGCACCCAGCTATATCAGGACCAAGAGATTTTTAGAACTTCTTGAGGCATTTCTATATTCCACAGTTTTACAGATCTTCGTACATGGCAACTCTGTGAGATATAAACGTGTTCCCAACTGCAGTGTATTGTAGTCCAAANCAAATGGAAAACTGGCTGCAAGTGCGGGAACATTCCACGACTAATNTGGGCAATTATTACATCACACACACAGTATACATGTTTAAGTTAACATGCAATGCATGGACCCGCAACAACTTCAAATTTACGTTCCAGCTGATGACTGTTGGTTTGCTAAACATTAAAGGGTTTCAGAATTTAGGATACTGTATCAGGAGCAAGGGATTTTTAGAGCATTTAGAAGCATTTTTATATCACACAGTTCATGGAATCTCCATGTTTGGTTTATTGTCAAGCTACAGATACCAATAGTGTCAGGTAGCACATATGTGGAGCGATGTGCTTGTTTTGTAATAATGGTATACAACGTTAGAAGGGAAATGGCGTTGCCTGTTCCAAACTCACATTAGAAACATGCAGTGGCAGCATCTAATGTTTGATCAGCATTGCTGCTGAGTACCTATGGCACAAGGGGGCCTGTAATGACAGTGAAGTGATGCGCTGCTGAGGTAGTGCAATATATTAAGGTTTTCCAAATGTCTGCATGTTAACCGTGATTGCAACTTGGTGCTAGTTAATTATGCACTGGAAAAAGATCTTTTAGAAGCTAATGTGACAAGTTACACAAAGATTTTTATAGCCATTTGTGCAAGCAAAGGCAACTGCTCATTTGTAGTTTTCTTCTCATCAGGTGCCTTTCTAGCTGACACCTGACACATTAACAAAACTGCTACACCTGATTTCAAAACATGCAGGAAACAAAGCACTCAACGACTTACAAATGCATGTAGCCAGTTAAGTAACTGCATAAATAACTGCGCATATTAGTGTCTTGAAAAAGCTATATGGCAAACTGCACAAAGTCAGTGTATGCACAATAGTACTAAGTTTCCACTTGCCCACGTGGTGAAAGAGAAAAACGCACGTGAATGGACTGAAAAAATGTCTGTGCATGCGCAGTAGTGCTCTTGTTTTCACGCAGTGCAAGAGCATAAATGCATGTGAATGGACTGAAAAATTTTCGTTTGTGTGCATTAACTGTCATGTGGTGGAACCACGTACACCACTTATGTTGTAAAAGATCTAAACTGAATAGAATTTCCTGGTTTGAATTAGCATTTTGGATTAGGATAGTTTAGGATCCGAATCCCTCTGGATTGGGTATTCCTAAATGCCCATCCCTATGTATTGGGTAATTCTGCGCTATGCATGGCTTGGCACAGCAACTCCTGGATTAAATAAAACAAAGAATTGCATTTGCCAACTCCTAGCTCACCCTCAGTGTAGATTGGCCAAGTAACGGATAAGCCCGCCCTTAGCAAAGCATGAACAAATGAAGTGGAGAGAAGTACGAATGATATTTTCAATTCAGGTCACTTGCAACATGAATGCGAAAGGCCAGGCATGGAGTGAAAATGTATGAATAATAACAAGGTCAGGGTTGATAAATATCATTATTTTTTCAAAAAAAAAAAATCAGATTTTTTAAATTTAAATCAGATTTTTTTGAGTTTTACGATTTTTTTATTTAATGCGTAGAGGGTGGCCACCCAACAAGTAGTTATTTTTATTTTAACACTTTGGCACCCGGCTGGTTTTGGAGATTTTTGGCAAAAAAAACACCTAAACGCACATGGCTTTGCGGATGAATATCTCCGCTC
>JGI24021J15306_10009063_pt1 | contig 12289 bp, 6 predicted proteins | sample Ectturendosymbi1_FD_15306 | JGI IMG/M metagenome (IMG submission 15306)
AAGAACCAAGAAGAAGAAATCTAAAGCAAGGACGAATACTGCAATGACAGCACGGTCAGGGGTTACCCACACCTGTTGCTCATTCGTAGGTTCGCCCGAGAAAAAGGCTCCCACCCAGCCCGTTTGTGGCAGCATATATGCGAATAATGAGTTGAGAGTAAAGGGCCGTTGAAAGCTAACTCTGGCCCCGCATACATTTATTTCTAGACCCGTCTGAAAACTTCATATGACGGTGACATCAGTACCTTTGAACCTTGGACTTCATTAACTATCGTAGAGTTAAAAATCTAACCGTTTCACGTAAAAAGCCATCCCCACTTTGAAATTCCGGTCACGATTGAACATTCTAATTATTGCATTGCGGTATCCAAATTGCGGTATCAGATCCAAGTTGTAACAACTAGTGAAAGAAAATGCAAAATCTAGGCAAAATGTTCCCTGATGATCTGCAATGGGCACAAAAATATTTTAATAACGCAGAATAAATTGGCAGGAGTTGCTCTTTGTTTTCTAAAGCACGGTTTTGTCAGAGCCTGTTGAAGATCCCGAATGCTGCGTACCAACTTTTTCGCCTCTCTCGTCACGTTTAGTCACAATCACCACTGGTGTGAGCAGTACGGGTTCTGGAGCACGAATTTCCAGAGTTTTGTGTTTTCAGAATGTCATAAAGGACTGAGCAAGGGCAGGCTCAGACAGCAATTTTGTGACCTGAATTTCGACAATCGTGTCCATGGAGGTGCTCAGTTTTAGGTCAACTTGTTATAAAACAAATGTCGCCCCCACTACATGAAACGTTCAGAGTTATTATAACTGATGTACGTACGCTGTTGCACAGTTTCAAGTGCAATATTGCCAAAGTAGTCAGCGGTTATTTAAATACCACACAAATAAAAATCATCATAACTACGTTCAGAACCACATCAAATCCATTTCAACATGAAGTTTGTCAAACCAACACAGCTCAAACATTTTCCTAAACATCAGATCTGTTTTCGTAACAACATTCTACGAGTTTCATTGCTGCTCTGCATGCGCAGCAACATACTGCATGCACTGTGAACGCTGGATTCCCGACCCATTGTTGCGAAACTATGGAATGAAAGCGAAGCCGGAAAGTTCGCAACCCTGGTGATCTGAAAGCACTGGGACGCAGCCGTGAGTCTAACCACACGCAGGTGCTGATTACTGGAGACGGAAGCTCCGCCTTGATACGTTAAGTAAGGTTCTGCTCGCTTTGTGAACTTTGGTGATCTGGATGAGATTTCGCGACTGGGTAGCAGCCGCTGGCATTTGAGATTTTGTAATTATTACGCAACATTCTGACATCACTTTGGCGCCCCCAAAACGCTGCGCCCCGGGGCAAATGTCCCCTCTTTCCACCAACCCCTTTGGTTGCGCCACTGGTCTAGAGTTGTCAAATTATATACCAAGTGAATTTCTAAAAATAGTTTCACTTTAATGCTGATTATTCTTTTGGTGATCTTAGGAAATGTCTATGTAGCGAAATATGCTCCATAACAGTGCTCACGCTACCAGTGGATACACATGTGCAAAAATGTTGCAAGTTGTATAAAGTTTATTCACATTCAGTCAAAATTAAAATGAATTTAATTGTTTGAATATAAATAGACTTTGGAATGTCTTGCAACCGATGGCTGAGCATTAAACACAACATTAAGAACTATCCAGGGAAACGGACGGGTTGGCATTAATAGATAGCGCAAAAATACAAACAAATAGAGAAGTAATGGAAGCTATGATCACCATATGAAAACAATCTACTCTAATAACATCTAAAAATGAAACATTTGTCTTGACTTTATGTGAACGAATCGTATGTTTCAAAAGTTATCACCAAGTTGCCCACAAGGCTTCAATTCATATCAAAAAAACTACGGACGTCCATTTGGGCTGTAGCAGTTCTTGTAAAGAGTATTATCAACTACGTTGTCTTTACCTTCTTAAACACTGTAAGTACAACAGTGAGAGCTGCGTTAGACCTCAAAGAGTAGCCTATAAAATCAACGACAAAAGAGAAGGATATGTATTGCTTATGATTTGTAACAAAGCTGCGAAAAACAGCTTGAAACAAATTGTTTGGTTTCACGAATAAAAGTGATCACATTACAATGCGAGGAAGCATCAATCTTGTCAATTGCCTGTTACGAGTTTTCGGTCCGGAACTCTCCATTAAAAATAAACACGTTTTAGTTTCTTAATTCTAGAAATTTCAACTTTTACTTCTCACTTGAAAAATTCTAATGCTTTTTCTAATTTGCTGCAGTCCAGTTAACGTAACATGGCACCGTGAAACCTGAGGATCCGCGAACTAGTTTTGCAGCCACTGAAAAGGTACAAGCAATAGTACTAACTATACCAAAAAGTGTTATTCCACATAGAATCATTTTGTCATAGCTTCGTATATTTGTGTAAGGCCACGTTTCTTTATTTCTATTGGAAGGCGATGACTGGCAACCATCGTTTGTAACTGACTGATCTTCAAATACAGTTGTTAGATTAAATCTGGAAACGCGCGGCGGTGGTCCATGAGCATCAGAAAGTTGTTTCTGGTGATTGATCAATAGATAAAATAGAGGAGGAAGAACAATAGCGCTTGCAGTGATGAGGGTGCCTCCAACTAGAGAAAGAATCACTCCAAAGTGTGGTATACTCAATGCAACGAACATCACAAGAAGCATCAAAGCTGTCCGAAGCAAACAACGCTTGAAAGAGCATTCTGAAAATACGTTGAGGTGAGACAAAACGCTTGACAGACAGATACAGATAAAAACATGAAATAACACTCACTGTTTTCTACATTGAATAGTTTGTCCATATCTTGGCTTAGAGGGTTGAGAATTATCAAAAAAGCCATTAGCAAGTGAATCGTTATGAGTATAAGTGCGGTGTAAACAGTCCACCCGGGCTCCAGATCATCCAGTATGTTGCTGTGTTCCATGCCACTCCCCAAAATGACAAACCCAGGAATTGCAACGCCGCAGTAAATAACAATGCTACCTAAATTTAAACTAAAGTTGATATTTTTTAAAGAGCTGCATGCAAACACCATAATTAAGACGTAAAGAGAAATCAGAACCTTTTACTCTTTATTTACTGGAGATAATCTAAAAATGAAACAAACTTCGAGGGCTTAGATTGTAATATCATTCTTTAATGAGAAAAACATGTAAAAGATTGAAACAGCCACTTTCTGTCTAGAAGATTGTAGACAGCTTTTTTTTATAATGGAAGAATGCACACAGTATGAAAATATGAAACTTTTTTCAAACTTTGTCTGGCATTCTAAGCAATAAATTTTGCACTAAACTTTGTGTTCAAATTCTCTAGTTTTGGACACTGCACATAGTTTGTTACTTACCACATGTGGCGATCACAATAGATATGGAAAATTTATCCGGATTCTTCATGTCCACCTGAATGCAAGGGAATGCGAAAACTGCTCCGAAGGCGAAGACAAAACTTCCTAATGCACTTAATGAGCTTTCAAAAGTAGGGTTTGCATATCCATGCTTGTTAACTGCAACCATCTGCACAATGCAGGTATATTACGTTGCGTTTCAGCATACTAGGTTAGAAAATAGAAATAACTTATACAAACGCTCATCAACGCCAGTTTCGTTTCTGGAAAGAAACTCTTGATCTGAAGTAATTCACTGAATGGAACGAGATACCCCAAAATTAGAAATATTTTCACATGCTTATACTGATAGCAACTTTTGTTTAGGTTGTAAACTCAATTTTAAACGGCTGTAATCTCGATTTTAAATGATGTGTGCAAATCCGAAGTTCTGGTATTCAAATTGTGCCAAGCGCACTACTTATGTTAACTCTTCATATCCAATTCACTAGGTATTTAGTTTCTCAACGCTAGGTCTTGCACTGGAGAAGCAGAGTTCCGCCTTAGAGTTTTTTCCTGGAGACCTGTTTTTGGCACCGCCATCAGATCAAGAAATTTGCATTTGTGGAAATACTCCAGATTTGACTAGTTTTCTGTTAGAATTTCTTCAGATATTTTTCTCAATATTTACTGTGTGCTATGTTTGCAGTGATTAGTTTTTACCTTAAATCCGAAAAATAAACAACATTAAAGATTACTGTAGCAACTTTCAAAGAGACTAATTTAAAAAACGCTTCTTCAAGGGTAAATGATTGTTTTTAGTTGAACCCATATTACTGAAAAACAACAGCTACTTAACTTTAAAGGTACGTTTTCTTAAATACTGTTCAAACGAACTTGTGTTAATCCGGCAATGATGAAGATCCCACATAGGATGGATGTCGCTGCTGCAAAGATTCCAGCTTGCCAGAAATCTTTGGGTGTTCCAAGCCATGTTAGTGATGTTAGTACAGCACTCACAATCAGTACAATGAAACACGCTGGCAAATCGACACGAGTGGTATTGCGGAGAAGATTTGAAGTGTTGCCAGATATTAATAACAAGTATACGACGGCTGCATTAAAATATATTGCACGTACCGTAAGTACCTTGGAATTTTTTAAAAACTTCAGAAATATATACAGGTTTCAGACAACGAATCAATCCGAACCAACATGCATTTTAGAAATTACTCAATGTGTTACAATTGCAAAAGGAAACATGTCTGAATTGCAACTCAAAGAAACATTACAAGTATCTTACATTTTAAATCAACTAGCTACCTGATCCAAAACTAGTTCCATCAACGCATGTACGAGCAGTGTAACGGCCCCAAATCCCGGCTGCTCTGAAACCTATTTCCGCGTATGGATCGAACACTGTTTCCTCTGTGTATTCAGGATAGCGAGTACGCAAAATCAACCAGCATTTACCCAAAAGATATCCCGTATACGAGGTAGTGGTCCCGACAAGAATCATCAGAGGAACACCTGAAGAAAGTATTGTTTTTTTCTGCAGACAACTGTAATAAAAATAAAAATTTAAATGAAAATTGAAAAAGAAAAATGGAAATTTGCGTTGTTGAAAATATTCATGAAACAAATGTTACATTGCTAGAAGTAAACTGCATTATCTGCGTCAAAAATAAATTACTGTTTTTTTGACATCAGCGAAAACAGCAACTCCAGATTTCGTAGAAAAGACTTAGCAAAGAGCATCACAATGTAGCCAAAAAAGTTCAAAAAATTATCCTACAAGGCAGAGGATTCAGTTCAAGAGCGCCTGAAAGCATTTCTGACTTATGAAATCGCACTTCTCTCATAGTAAGTTGTTCAGCGACAAATTGTGAAATTTGCTGAAGTGGAATATTGAACAAAATATCTACGGGTGGCCTGCTTGAAAACCAAGAATTTGAAATCGTTCTTTTCCTATGGTCGCTTCCCAAACATTGAAATTGCAGGAATAGTTTCTAAACAAAATTTACATGTTCAAAGAGTCTTGATGGTGTGGCGGCGTGGAGATGGCGCCATGTGTGAATCAAGTGGTCACCAGTAGATGTTACGTAAGAATAGTGCAACCGAGCATCAGCTGAGTGATCTCATGGTTAACCTCTATTGTTTCTGGTTGTTTTCCTATTAGTTTAGTACCCCTAACAACATTTCTCCCTTGTGCTCGCCTGAGTGGTTCAACGCAAAGCAGATAACCGCCATATTAGCTGTGGAAATATACATGTAGGAACCAGAGCAACAGCATATTTCATCCTTTCAAGGAACGGGTTCAATGTATGGCTATAGCAAGACCCATCAAATAAGCTCTGAAGTCAGAGGCGCCCTAACACAGGCAATTTGTTGATAGCAGTTCTTTGGCTATCGCTTTTGTTGTTTTTAATTGGGCAGAAGTTAACAGTGTGGTGAAGTTTGTTTCAAAAGAACAATGTCAAAAACATGCGATGGCATAAAAACAAATAATCTGTTGTTTCCGGACGATGTTCCCATACGTGCAAAACGGGATTTGTATTATAAAATGGCAAACTATAAAACCTACCGGACCATCCCGTGTTTTCCATAGCCTTTGGAAGTGCAAGCATGCCGCCTCCACATGTTGTGCCTAGTACAAACGCAGCCGCCACCATCACGGAAAGCCCTTTTTTGTCACACTGTGGGAAAAATCCAAAAAGCTTTAGCGTTTATCCAGAAGGTTTTGGAAAATATTATTTCAAATATTAGCCTTCTGATTGTTTGGTGCAATTTTCATTTATCTTCATGGTGAATGAATGAGGTTAGTACACTAGACTTTGTCTGCAATATTTTGCAGTAAAACCTTGTAATTTGTGAAAATTCCTCTAGTCTTAAAACAAAGTTTGATCTCGTTTTTTTTATCATCGGCGAAGTAAGTCTACCATCCCTGACTGTGTGTCGTGAATTGAACCGGGCAAACAAATATATCGACCTTCGCAACAACATAACTCCTGCAACATCAAATGCGCCCAGGCCCCCTAACTTTTCAATAGTTGTTTCATCACAATCAAGAAAAACAGTGGTTTCTCCAGTGGTCACTGCGTGAAGAAAAGAAAGCTTTTCGATAAAGTCCAGTGCCCTATACGTGAGACTTAACATGTCTTAATGTTTTCAATACAATTATTATTTGATTTGTGTTGAAAATATGTTGCAAAGCTATTCAGGCTTTGTAAACATTTCGTATGAAACGGCATTCAAGTAAGTGTGAAAAGTTTTTTTTTAATATACTTTTAAAATATGAAAGGGTCAACTGGTCGGAGAAAGGGATTGTGCGGATATCAAATGAACCATAGCGGGTTGTGTACGATTAAATATCCTTACACCTTCCTTAGGCTTGCCCACGGCGTCAGCTGATAAGCGAGAAACGGATGTTACCAAACAGACAATCACGAAACAACCCCTGCTGCGGTTGTCAGTTACAGCAGTCTGCAACTGTGTGATTCACCTCTTGCTGATAGCTATCAGCAAGCTTTCGCTTGCAAGAAAACCGAGGTGTGGTGCTCAGCAAGCACTTTACTGTGAAAGAGTTTTTATTACAAAATAAGTGCTGGCAGCAACATGTTTGCCAAACCATAAGCATTTCCGGCTGTAACTCAGATGGGAAGCAAACCCTATCCAGTACGACTTTTATAGTCAAGATTAACCACTATTCAACCACTCACACAAAAGATAATCATAAAACTTAAGAATTTCTGGCAATAACTCAAGACGGGAGGCAAACCCTATCCAATACGACTTTTATAGTCAAGATTAACCACTATGCAAGTACTCACATAAAAGATCATCATAAAACGTAGCATGACGTTACCTGAAATAAATTTCTTGAATCTTCATTTCCGTTCAGTAAAGCACTTCTTTCATACATCTTGTTCAATTAATTTCAACGGTTTAGCCGCAACCAAGACGTTTCAGTTTTTTAGACTATTTGCCCTGGATCCAACTGTCCCGCGGTTTTTAGCAAAAAGGTTGAGCTAGAAACCATACAAGTGCTAGAAAACCATAGGCTACATACAAAAACATAGCCGTCAAATGCAGTGTCTCAGTCGTCAAACGCAGGGTCTAGTTCAGGGCTGACGAACCTATTTGCTATCGCGGGCCACTTTGTCAGTTACCGCTGAGTAATCGGGCAGCACAACTTTTTAGTCATACTATGAAACCTGTTAGTTTAAGACTGCTGGTCTCGCCTGAATGCTTCGCGGGCCGCACGAAATTCTTTTGCGGGCCGCATGTTCGTCACCCCTGGTGTAGTTGGTACAAACGTTTATTAAATGCCAGACTGTTCAACGACTATGCTGTGTCGACGGTGACAAATCAGCAGATGGGTGGTACGTCGCTCTGCACTCGTGCAAACGTCACGGATGCTGGAAGGAAATAGTGGATGTTTGGAAATGATTGAAGACATTTTGTGCTTTAATCTGGACTAGACTAGCAAGCTACATTTTTCCTGATAACGCCACGTGCTGAAAAGAACTAACAACAACAACTTTTAAAAAATTTTGAAAAAAACCTTGCAAAGTTTTAACGCACATACGCAGTCAATCGAAAGTCAAGTTAGATGTACGAAATAGTTTACAATCAGAAATTCGTTGTATCTACTGTAGTATACAAAGGCAAACGCAGTGCTAAATGCCTTAAACCTTTCAGATTTTTACTTCGATAACCCTATAGGTAACAGGATGTCACAACATTTAGTATCGTTTGTTTAAAATCAGTTTCCTGATATTCTATGGTGAATTACTGGATGTTCATCAAGCTGTTAGATTCAGTTGAGTGAACGTGTTGACGCCTACAGCTCAAGTAAGCTTGGTTCAAAATTCTGTAGTTTGCACAATTCATGAAATTTATAAAATTATTCAGAAGAATATGTGGATGTTGCAGTCGTATTGTCAATGCTCCAAACGTATTTTCTAAACCCTTCAATTGATGTGAAGATTTGTTTGCACTTCTTTCACGAAGTTGAAAGAAGTTTGCACTTCTTTCACGAAGTTTGGGATACCTGTTTGTCACTTTCACTGATTCATAAATTTCTTCTAAAAATGTAGGCCTAATCCTTTCTAGTGATTACTTCACATCTTCATACTACTGTCACCTACCCTGCATGCTAGCATTCAGCAGGCACCCGACGCAAAGTACTGCCTTCACTCTTTCAGCAGTGATGCGTTCAGGAAATAAGCCATATTGCGCAGCCGAACATTTTAGAAAAGTCATATGAGTTCGATGTTTGTACCAAATTTTTTCACGGCATACATAAAAAGCGATGTATTAAATGAGACAGTATCTGGCCGGCAGAGTATTATTTCTTCAGTTCAAGTCAATACAGTTTTAGCTTCGCTACAAATATCATTCACTTGTTTGTGCATCAGATCTATTGGCAGCAACAGACGTGTTTTGGTCAAGGGTTATCCATCTTTTGTATCGGCTAAAAATATGACGCGTAATCTGTGCCCCATGCTATTTCATAAGAACATAATATCCTTCATCTTCATTTGGTTAAATGAGCTGCGTAGCACATTGCTACTGTGCGGTTTTCATTGTTTGTTAGTGTATTTTCTGGATCTCAAACAGTACAGCGCTTTAGCGAAAAAAAGCCTTGACACCAGCTAAATGATCTTCATACTTCCTTAAGTTTTACTGTCTCCTTTTCATTTAGTAAATATTGTCCCATCAGACTTTTTGTGCATAAAGCACGAAGTTAGACGCCCAGGTGCTGTTACCAAGGCAGCAACTTCAGAAACGAGATGCTCGCTTAATTTCCTCGTGGTTATTGTGAAACTTCCTGATTTACATTTGCCTGTACAATTCAGGTTTCATTATTTCCGTTTTGCCTTTGAAGTCCGATCTCTTTGCATTCTGTCACGAACATTCATTGTGCAAACGTACTTTGTGTGAGCACATTTAAGATGCCCACCGAAAAACTGTAGGCCTACTTTGACCGGTTATTGTTTCAATTCAAAAACAAGAAAGAGATTGCTGCAAAAATTCATCTTTACGCAGATTCCCACAAGTAAAAGTTTACATGATGAAAAAATTTGGAACCATGTTGCTTGCGACATGGTGATGCTGGCTTATGTGATATCGGAAGACTTATGCCGCAACTGTGCTGTAACAACGCACTGTGCACATTAGCACTTTCGAAACCCTTCAATTGTTGCGACGCTTTGAAGGGTACATGATTACATTACTTACAACAACATCGCTGTCTTCTAACACAGAGGTGTGCACAGGTACACCTGGTGCAGACATTCTTTGGGTCAGCAGTCACTCATTGATGTCTGCATAGTTTCAGCTACGTGGTTCCATTCAGTTTTAGACGTTTGTGTCAAAAAAAGTGCAAAACTGTCGACCGATCATCACTTGGTGGTCTGCAACTAGCATCTGCAAAAGCCACTCGTGCTTACACAAATATGCAGGACTAAGAGATCTTACCGAATAAAGTGGAAGGTGCTGGTGGACAAGTTAAAAGAAAAGCCTTTATAGACAGAGTATCGCCCTTGTTACGAGAACTACTGAAATGCACAATGGACGCGGAGGTGAAGTAGCGGGTGTTCAAACCAGCGGTAGTTTCATTTGCTGCTCGAGTATGCGGTCGGAAACGATTCGGTATAGCGAATAATTATAAAAAGAAACTCCATCGTGGAACCAAGAGATTGAAGATACTATTGAAGCATAGCAAGTAGCCAACAAGGCGTTACTTCAGAACAAAGCTGACTATTCACTGCATTCGCGGTACGCTGAGGCGCGAACGTCCGCAGCCCTCACAGTGAAAAGCTTAAAATTAAATTTTGGAGGAACCCCGGATATCAACTGGATTCCAACGACTGGTAAGTCAAGTTTTCTGGCAAGCTATCCGTTTTGTTCGCAGCAAAAGATCTCATACTGCTAGATATCAAAGTTCAAAATGGTGTCTTACACAACAATAAGAAGGACATCCTTGACAGCAGATGAAGAGAGTACTTCAAAGATCCTTTAAAAGTCATTCACTATTGCACCATCGAACACACACGCATAGGTGTAGCCAGGGGGACTCAGCGGGCTATGGCCCCCGAAATTTTTAGCATATATAGACAGTTTGTACTTTAAAATGCAGTAACCCAAACTAAATAGTGTTATTCGACTAAAATCAAACATTTTGGATCCGCCCAAAAAAATTTGGGCTGGCTACGCCACTGCACGCACGACGTACATTTTGGAAAATATTATCACTGCAGCCGATGTCCGCCTACCTATCAAAACACTGATGGTTGGAAAGACTGCGATGAAGTACGATACGAAATGATCAAAGCCTTGAATCAAAGAGTACACCAAAAGTTTGGCAAACTTTTGGTGCGCGTCGGAAAGATTTTTTCCAGGTGGGGGCCACCAGAGGATTTTTCCAAAATATTTCCAGGGGGGTCAAAAGTGGTGATATTTGTTTTTTCCCACTCCAAACCGAAAAAAATACCTTTTTTTGCTGAAGATTTCAAAATCCAGGTGGGGGCCAAATCCCCCCATGCCCCCCTTCAGACGCCCATGCCCATAGGTGTAGGAACAGGCAAATGTTTGGGGTGCGAAAGATTTTTGCCCAAATTTTCCCAAAATGGCCCGGAATATTTTGTGCAATTTTCGCCTATACAAATTTTCTCCCACAAAGATCATGAAGATCTTTTTTTGTTGTGATATCCCAAATTAAGCTTTTCGTGTATTTTTCTGCAAACGGTGGGCGCCATTTTTCAAGGTCAAGCAAAATTGGGCGCCATTAAAATACGGATTTTCAGTGATTTTGCCCGGATTTTCGACAAATCAAAGCTTTTAGGGGTGCGCCTGCACCCCTGCCTCCTACACCACTGATCATCACCATACACAAAAACGGAGACAGGAAGACACCAACAACCTGGGCACCATACACAAAAACGGAGACAGGAAGACACCAACAACCTGGGCATCTTTCTCCTTAACTTTCCTGGAAGAGTGTATGCCAAGTGCCTTGAAGACAGACGCCACGAAACAAGGTAGCCAAAGCTGGGTGATACCCAATGGGGTATTCGTGCTAGCCGTAGCATTACAGACTAAATATTCACTCTCCAGCAATTTTTTAGAAATCTTGGGAGTATGCCGAAGACCTCCAAACATATTTTGTCGACCTCGAGAAAGCATACGACCGGGTTCCTCGTGAATAGCTTTAGGTAGTGTTGCTGGAGGCGGTGTTGGCTGCCGCCTGTTATTGGCCAGTCAAAGTTTTCATGCTCAGAAGTTTGTTTCGTGTCGGGGGAGTTTAAATCACAATATTTCATTCTCGACATTTGACGCCAATAAGGGTCACTACTACTCTTCAGAGTATATATGAATTGGATAGACAGACACATCCGAGTCGACGACGGTGCCACAGCTGAGAGCTGCAGGATCAACTGTTTGCTTTTTGCTTGTGATTTTGTGCATATCTTCCACAAACAGGCTCCACCAGAGAGTTGGGTGTAGACTTACCATGTAGAAAGCCAGTCGTCCTCAAGCCATACTTTTCGAAATTTTCGCCGACTTTGCATTTCGGGTATCAAGAACCGCCATTGACAGAGCTAAAATTAACTGAAATAGAACACAATATGCAATCATCGTTGAAAAATGACAAATCATCGAGTGTTGTTAAAATGTGGCAAGCGTGTGACCGACTGCTGTGATAATGTACGTAAATGCAACGAAACTAATTATTATGACAGATGTTGTGACGCAACAATGCTGTAACGATAAGCATGGTGTAACGTCAAAATTTACCATTCCAACGAGATGTGAATTGCTGTGCCACGAACAAAAAATCAACACGAAACGCTAATTGCAAAATGATACTTAATGAAAAGTGTTGCATCTTCTGTGATCGTGACTTAATTATTTTATTTTTTTTTT
>JGI24021J15306_10009069_pt1 | contig 12286 bp, 3 predicted proteins | sample Ectturendosymbi1_FD_15306 | JGI IMG/M metagenome (IMG submission 15306)
GTATTACTCATTACGACTGCTTTAATCTAAAGCGCGAATCACCTGACAGTAAGTAATCATTCAACTCTCCCTGTTCTGAACAAAACTTGTACGATCGTATGATTCCGCGGACCACAGTATTCACAAAACTCGTAAACTGTCGTGTCTTTAACTATTTTTTGTCAAAAACTGGGAATGTTGCAGCCTTAGATGCCATTGACTACTGCGCACGTCGATAACTAACCGCACCTCTCCGACACCTGCTCGCTGTGTTGAAGCATCTTTTCAAAAACTGTATGCAGTGTCATAGGTCTAGGATCGATAAAAATCTTATGAAACATATCGCCAACGCACTATAAATCATTTTGCGAAAACACAAACCACCCATAACTGTTGCAGCAAGCGTTCACTTCTGTTTTGCGAGTTGTCAGTAACAACAACCGACCAATGGCATTAAAGGTATTGGAAAGTTTTCAACTGTTCAAAATAAACGAACTACGAAAGTTTCGCTGCGTTGCTTTTATACGAAAGTACAAATCATTTCAAATTTCAAATGCTACATGAGCGATACTTTGATCCAAACTGGCCACACCATTGCTTTAACCTGTAACTCACCGTGTGGTGGAAATGCAAACCAGGTTTTAATCCGATAAGCAAATATTCACGTCCGCTTCACTTGAACATCATTTGTTGACCGTGCAAACCCTACTATCACAGCAAAACATATCCACAGATGACAACTTGCTAACTCATTCTGCTCTTCTGCGTACCATACTCCTCTGACCGTTTATCCTGTTTTAACAAAACCAAACAAAAATAAGTATTACAGCAGGTGCGCTTTCCCCAGTGAATATCGTAACAAGACGAGTTGAAATCGACAACAACGTGCTCTTGCTGGTAAATCCAATCTTTTGAAAACTGTGTTTGCAAAAAGCCACGCTGAAGGTTTAGCAGTCACCTCTTTTGCATCAATTTGCCTTCGCACACACCCACTTCTATCATGCGCTCGAAGTGACACTTTATTCTTTTTTCTAAAATCATTTGGGTAAGCAAAACGCACGACGGTTGAAAAGATGTGTTAGTTACGACCGGTAAGTTTTCCATCAACTTTTGTTCCGACCAATCCAAATGTGCAAAATGTTCAACGTTATTCAACTGTCACTCACATGTCCAAGCAGAATCAATTTAACACAAACGAATAATTTCACTATAAAATCTGTCAAATGCGTGTTTTACAGTTTCGATTCGTTAATCGTGTGTCGGTGAAACGGCTGTTTTCAAACTATTTGCAATAGCACCTGTTGACAACTTAACTACACCACTGTGACGCTGTCTCGACTTTTCAAAATACAAACTGAACGCAACGTCACAGGTCTGGGAATTGACAAAGTTATGCGCACCCACCACCAACGGACAATGTGTCGTGCTTTTCGAAAACAGGGAACGCATCATTCTGAAATTCGGCATAGCAGCTGTCCAGTTCTCATCATGTTGGAGAACCCGATCAAAGTTAATGCTAATACCTGTGTCAGCTAATACCTTTTGCATTTTTTGATATGTCAGTTATGCCGTACAGTCTTGAGAACGTATCCTTGGGTGGCCCGCATATCTCCTTCCTAGGCTTGATCTGGGAAAGGAGAAAGTTTGCCTTGTCCAATGGTCTTATTACGGTTGGCTGAGTTTGATGACGACATCAGAGGGACCCTTTTAGCCTTACCTCGGCCTTCCTACCCTAAGTCCACCACTGAACACACCCCTTGTTTGAAAAGGACGAAGAGGTTTGGAGGTCATGTTAAAACTTGACTGAGGCTGGCCCTCTGTGCCTCAAAACGTTTTTTCAGAGCGCTGCCGATATGCTGTTTGGAAACCCTAGAAGTAAATCCACTAAATTCAAACGGCCTTTACTGCCTTATTTGCAGAGTCACTATGGTATATCGTTATTTCAATCAGGAACCGTCTAAAAACGGTACAGTTGGTTGAGCATGCGCCACCAAAGTTGGCATAGGCTGGGTGCGATTCTCGTTCGGGTCAAAGACTTGATAAACAGCACTTGCGGCCTGTCCAACCTGGTTCCCGGCGTTGATGGGTGAGTGCGAGGGAATGGGTCACGCGCGGTGTTGCCATTGGCTCGCCACCAGTACAGCTTACACTGCGAAAGCAGCCGCGTGGTCCAAGGCACAAGCAAGCAGAGATCGGCACCGCAGACCACTCGTGACACTCCGAAAGGAGAAATCGAGTATAAACGAAACTAACTGAACTGTTATTGCAATCAGGTTGCTATCAAGATTATTTACGCGAACCGAGGATTGCATCACATGCAGCATTTGGTGGATAATTTGCCGAACGAAATTCGCATCATGAGCGAAGAATTTGGACATTCAAGCGTGGTGAGTTTGTACGAATTGTGTTAAACAATCAGAAATCCTTCAGAGAACTCTAAGTAGACGCTTCGTCAATATATAGTCGACAGCTGCCAGCACTCACGTTGTTGTTTCTCTTGAGCCGTTTCTAATAAATTACAAAAACAATACGTAGAACTCTTGTTATTTTTTAAGCTTCATTTCGACTTTTTGTTTGTTTTTGCTTCTTTTTTACATATTTTTGTAAGTTATAAACTTTTGAAATTGCTTTCAGTGTATGTAGTGAAAATTTACATCCTTCAATCTGCTTGTTATCTTTCCAGATCATGCTTCTTGATGTTTTCATCGCCATGCAAAGAATCTTTCTTGTTGTCGAGGCCGCTGTTCATGGTACTCTCTCTGACGTCTTCAGAGGGTATCATTACTACAGCGGTCAAGATTGCTTGGAAGAATGGCAGGCCAGACCGTACTTTCAATTGCTAATGGCTGGCATGGAACACCTCCACTCTCAGGGAGTAACTCATCGGTTAGTCACCATAAGATGATTTTATAAGTGTTTTATTTGAATAAGAGCTGATGATGCCTACATCGTAGGCGAAATATTTACCCTGTAAGATCTTAAAGTGTCTGATTCTTTGACCAGAAAAGATTTCTTTCCATAGACAGTGATTTTATAAGTGTTCGTGTAGCGTTTACTGAAATATATAATGTTAGCAATGTTACTGCAAACGGAGTTAAAAAGCATCGTGCGTTGATCGTTACAGGATAGTGAAGCAGGGGTCGGCAAACAAGGGCCGCGGCCCCGGGTGCCGGTCCGTGAAGAAATTGTTACAGGGCTCTGCGGAACCAAGGTCAAATTGATTTTAAGGTAACTGGAACGACTGACATAAGGAAGACACTGACATAAGCGGGTGCCATTGGCTGCGATAATTCCCAGATGTCGGAGCATCTTATTGCGGTAAAGCAAGCCCAGATCTCTTGCTGGGTCAGTGTCATGATGACTTACGAGTTGTAATAAATTTGCAAGTGGCAAACATTCATTATCTTATTGAGAGTCGTTCCACCAAATAACGCCAGCCTGATATCGGTCCGCAGTGCGCAAAAGGTTGCCGACCCCTGGTTTGAAGAGCTTCTGAGTACAAACGTCTGCGTATTTGCACTGAGCAGTGCCGGCAGTATCCTTTAAAACGTTGTTTCTGCATTCATAACCAGCACTTTGATGTACGGAAATTTTTACTAACGTGCTGCGAGAAGGGTTGCACAACTGCCAGACTGTGAAGATTATCTCTTTTCCATCAGAACATTTTTAAAAGATTTAAAAGTGAGACCCCTGTAAATAAAAAACTGTGTTTAAAACTGAGCAACAAATATTGCGGAAGATTTTGTCCTGTAACCACAGCGTGAATACTGAGCACTTACTGCGTTTTCTGTTTGCCTCAGTGACGTAAAGTTGGAAAACGTGTTTATCACCGACAACGTTCATCTTAAGTTCGGTGATTTTGGTCTGGCAACCCTCGAAGAAAGCATTCCTGCTGAAGGTCTTCTGAATGGAACACCTTGCTACATGGCTCCTGAGCTTTTCCTAAACCAACCCTGTAAATCGAAACCAACAGACATATGGAGCGCGTAAGAAATGTTGCTTGTGATTCCTTTGAATATCTTTTTCTGAGCTGCAGCAAACAGCTTGTTTGTGTTTGCAGAGGTATTCTTCTTTACCTGCTTATACACGGAGACGTGCCTTTTAATTGCAATGATTTTAAAGAAGCTGATCGCATTTTCAGGAACGTAAACTTGACCATCTACATCAAAGACACTCTTTCTCAAGGTTTGTTACTTTATTATTTCCAATGGCGTTCAGAAGAACTGCATATATTGTTGCAGCCACAGACTGAAAGGCAATGAACGGGTCTGATGCTCGCCGTAAAATATGCTGCAATTTTTTTTAAATGCACGCCTTGTGCTGTAATTATAAAAACTTTTACGCGTTTCGAAAGTTTGCCTTGTCCAATGCCAAAATACGTTCAGATTGCAGAGATCTTTTGGGGAAGCTGCTGGAGCGCGACCCGGAGAGACGCATTACTGCGCCAGAGGCAATGCAGCATCCTTGGATGATGGGGCCGTGCCATGATATTGGCTATCGCCCAACAACAGTAAGCCAATTTGGATTTTTTATGTGATAAGCACAGCTTTTTGACATCTATCATTCAGTCGCGAATTATATCTATAGCTAGAATCGGAAGCGCTCGTTTCAAGTCCAGACACATTACCCCCAAGGTCTGCTATAGCTCACAATTATCGGCTTCACGGGTTCTTACCACGTAGCGGCACAGATTTTATCGTAGAAAGTTTTAACGGGTGGGTCATGCTGAAGACTTGAAAAACGGTATTTGCGGCCTGTCCAGCTTCGTGCTCGACGTTGTTGGGTGGATGCAAGGAAACAGTTCACGCGCGGTGCTGCCATAGACTCGCCACCAGTGTAGCATTCACTGCCAAAGCAACCGTGTGGCACATGGCGTAAGCAAGTGGAAATGGGCGTCACAGATCACTCGTTACACTCCGAAAGAAGCACAGAAACCGAGTATAAACGAAAATAAACTGAACGGCAAGGTGCTTTGAAGATCAAACTCGTATTCTTTGGAATTTGAGTGTTGGATGATAGGGCTTTTACGTTACATAAGGGTCAAATTTGTAATTTACTGAACTTGTACATTTTGAGTGCAAACATCTTGGGCATATTTGAAAGCAAATTTTGGATTTCCGTTTTGACGCCGCAGTTGCGAATGTTTTTTGTTTTTAGCCGATCGAGAGCTCCGTTCTCAACAAGCTGCGAAACGAATCAGGTGAACAAAAAATGAGTGTCAGTATCTTTCTAGCTTCTCTTACCGTTAGTTGTTGCATGCACAAATATGCATTTTTGCCTTTACTACCCTGCAGAGTGGAAAGCTCGTCAAGAAGAAGTTCATAACTACCTCTTCCAGAGGGTGAAGATCCTCTGCGACCTGACGGAGTTCATTCGGTCTTACCACGAGTGGCAAGACGTACGTGAATTCGGGGTCAACATCGATCATTTTCGTGAAGACGCTGGCGATACTCCAATCCCAGAGGTCTGGCGTCTGGAAGCGGTGGAATATGCGAAGCGTAGGCGACCAATGCTCATAAATCCCTTTTCGGCTGGTGGAGGAACCGGTTTAAAGTGTGAATGGGCACCAAGGAGTCCGCCACTTACATCCATCTACGCACCAGTTTATCGAATTATCATCGATCATGAAATACCCCAATGCACCATCCGGCGACAAACATTTTTTGGCGCTGCAGATCTGGATAACTTTGATACTGACAGTGAGTCAAACGTAACTGGATCTGAGGCGAAGAAAGAAAAAATGGAACGCAGGCTGCGAGACCTTTTCGCTTTTTTTGAAACCATCGAGACACCTAATGCTGACCCACAATCGTTTGAAGCGGTAGACAATCAACCTTGTTCACCTACCGCGCCACCTTCTTCCGATGATTCTTGTGTGGGGCATTTGGTTAAAATAAACAAAGTGTCAGGGAGAGATAGGTCCTCTCCTGTCTTTCCAGCAAACCCCGCCGCCGGGACGTTGTCAGGCAATGCGTCGGAAGAGCCAATCAACCGTGTGGTGGTACAGGCAAACGGTGGAATGGTAGGCTTCGGCATGCAGCAGTTTGTCGAAAGCAGTGCCGGCATCCCGAACTCCAGCAGAAAAATATCAGAAGGAAGTAGTTTCGGCATTTCCATGTTGGAGCACGCAACTGGAAGCGCTGTGAGCGTAACTTCGTCTGAAACTACAGACACCACGCCTGAAAGCACGAGAATCAAAAGAGGAAAATTTGATTATTCTGCTGCAGTATCGACTGCGGGACTTTTTCAACTATCCAGTGGTTCGCAGCCAGTTGTCTCCTTTCACATCGTTCGTAATTTAAAAGTCGCAAATGAAAGAAATTTGCTTCTCAATTTGCCCGAGTGTTTTCAAAGCAGGACTGACAGTTTCGTTGTTGAAAGCAAGAGTTTGGCCACGAATACTACACGTGCTGCTTCTACGTCAAAAATCTTTGAAATCCCTTCCACTGAGTCGCCAAAGGAGATTTTCAACCGCATACCTAGTGTAGCGTGTGCAAAAAAGAGAGCTTTGAGAAGAGTCTCACCTGTCCTTTTCCACAACAAAGAACCAAACGTGATGCTTAAAGACGAACATTCTTTGTCTGGTCTGTCCTCTGCTGATAGCAGCACAGAATTCTTGACCATCACCAGAGCCGAATTGAATGCTGACGCTTGGTCCAACGCTTTTCAGAAAGAAACTGCGCAAGGATTTGGTTCAGCAAGCGTTTCCCCGAGAGCACTTTATCATAAGGTGAAGAATGCGGGTTTAAACGTTGCGCTCCACGCACCTTTGAATTCTGCTCTTGTTTGCTCCGGCAGTCTTGGGGGTGACAGCAGCGAATCGGAAGATGAATCAGATTTCGATTCCGACGCCACGTCTTCCGATACTTCCTCGCTGCATCGTGCTGGAATCTCAAGTTGCCCTAACGGCAATGTTAACTCAGACGGCGAGCCGAACTGCTATTCAAAGAAGCTTCCTCTGGATCCATGCGCAGTGCCGGGTGCCACTGGTTCAGGTTGCAATGGTCAGGACAGCGTCGATTCAGACGATGAATCGGATTTTGATGCCAAGGTTGCCACGTTTGACGTTTGTCCCGCACCTGACGCAGCCGGTTTAAGTTTTTTTGCCAGTGCTGATTCAGATGATGAATCTAACGTCGATTGCACGTTCGCTTCACACGCTACTGACGGCTTAATTGACAATGGAGGAGCCGATAGTCTACAAGTGCCAATTGTTTGTGCTCCACAAGCGATAGGTCCGTTTCGCCACTTTCGCCCGACAAAATTCGGAGCAGTGTGCGATATTGGTATAGCAGCGGCGTTTTCATCCACAAACGAAGTTGTGCAGTTATCTGCGAACTCTACTCTTCAGTCTTCTGGTGGTGACAACTGTTGTACACGAGCTGACCAAGGCGCGAATTCTCCTCCATCTGCGCGATTAAACGCAGACGACCCGATGGTGTCATCGTCACCTAAAAAGCAAAAACTTCCCTGGAGGAAGAGGGTTTTGGCTTGTTTCGCTGGAAGGAAGATGAACAAGTGTAAGTCCAAAAGCTATGTTGCGTTAATTCTAGTGAGCTAAGTGGTAATCTATTACTTTGGTTGTTGTTTTTTCAGCTCAATCGACTTTTCCCAATGATTTTCTTAACCCCAGTGACGGTGAAGAGGCAGGAACTTCATCTGAACCGCATGCATGTAAGCAGCAGGCTGCAATTTTTTAGCCAAACATGAAGGTAGCGATATAAAAAAGAGAGATGACAACCGCATCAATTATGAATATTCGTGATAAATATTGAAGAACTCTAGTTTTTTGTAGCGACGCGCATAGATCATAGCAGTCGCGTGTCGCAGGAATTGACCCCACGGTAACTACTGAAACAGTGGTACTCCATGGCTAAAACTCCTGCGCTTCATCAAAAACTTTGCTGTTTTTGGTTGGGGAACCGGTGAAGTTCTGCTGCGGCAACAACAGGTTCAAAGACCAACACATGTTCTCTGCGCACCTTTCCCATGTAAAAAATGAGGTAATGAAAAACTCACGGAAGTACATACGGTTTCTGTTGCAAGCGCGTAGAATTTACCGCGTTTCACGCCACGATTCCTGACATTTTTGCAGATATCGACAAAGCAGATTCCCCGACAAACGTGGTTAGAGCTCCGAATCACGATGGTGACACAACCCCATACAAAAAAAGATGGTGGAAGAGTAACAGAGGGAAAAAGGGCAGAAACTCAAAGCCTAAAGGTATTATACTTTCTGGACATGACCTCTATGCCGTGTAGTTTTACTATGTGAAATTGTGTTTGATTTACATGCAGTGAACTAGGGTATTGTTCAGCATCGATTGCAAAGTCGTGTACTCGATTGATTAACGCGCAGGTGGAAAAGAAACCCAAGAAAAGAAAAAGAAGAACAAAGTGCTGTCTTTACTGTGCTGCTTGGCTTGCTGGAAGAAACCGCAGCCTGACTTGGATACCATTTCCATCGGCAGCACTGAGGCAGCCATTCCTGCTTCAGGCGATAACTCGCATCCTCTTATGATGCTAAAAGTGTTAAATGCAGTGGAAAAAGCACCCAAGGTTGGTAAAGCTTTGTAATGTTGAAGAAGCTTTACACTTTACACTATCCAGTGCTGTGTATGCTTTGCAGAAATGTATTTGTATACATGCGTATATATTTCTATCAAAATGTGTTGAAAATTGACTAGCCTTGATGTCGGAAACAAGAGCTCATTTCAATGACTACTCAGATGCTTACGAAAATCGCAATACTTAAGTCAGTGTGTTATCAACCTTTCATGGTTCGTGACCCCCTTTCAGAGACAGTCAACACCCATGGCCGCTTGCTCTACCAATAAAATACGTACATTCGTCTCAAAATATTGATCAGAGGTCTAGTCGTGACCACAAAAACGCCCTGTGGCCTCCAAAAGAGTCACAGGGCCGTGGTTGAGAAACCGTGACTCAGGTTACTGACTGATTTTAATGTCTAAAATCCAACGTATTTTTCAAAGTTTACCAAAGCAAAGCACAGACTCCAGTATGAACTGAGGTGCTGCGAAGAAGAAACAGAATATTTTTTGCGCATGGCACTTTTCGTGTCGAGACCTATATGTTGTTCAAGCATGCACAACACGTGGTTAAACCACTTTCTTGCAAACCGGCAACACTGTCAAATAATTTGAAATGCGACCTGTGCCCAAGCGAACTAAAACAACTCCGCCAACCAATGTTTCAGAGTCAATCTGAACGAGAGTCCTCGTCTTCTACTCGTAATTGCAACGAGGCGCTTTGCAGCGTCACTTCTCAACTCGCGCAAGGAGCCTTGTCTACCGACGGTATGCAAACTTCTCTAAAATGATCTTGTTTTGTTCCCTTGAAAAAAACATCAGTGAGGTCTGATTGGCGATTTTTCAGAATCTGATGCCGAAAGGACGATTCACGCTTTCGCTGAAAAGGCACCTGCTGTGAAAAGCGTCTGCGGTTTCGCAAGGAACAGTAGAAGCAGTTTGTCCTCTTTGGGTGGAGCAGGAATGGAAATCGTTGTTGATATGCATATGCAAGGTAACGATCGCAAGTGCATTTCTGTATTTGGTAAAGTCGCCTGTATCATTTTCTGGTGACGTAACAGACATCGGTGCAGTGGAAAGCTTACTTTGTATTTTTGCCCGATTTGTGAAGTCGCTTTTTTAAATTCAACTGTAAAAATAATTGCTTCACGTAGATGCTTGCAACTTATGTTCTTGTTTATTTTATACATGCACAAACTACTCATGTAATTGCTGGAATATGGTTCAGAAAGCAGTGAAATGTGTGAAAAAGGTTCTCCTGAAGCTATTGTTTGGTCTCTAAACGCTGTGGCTATCGGCAGTTAATGGCTTGCATCTCTGCTTCGCCAGCAGCTGTCATCGTTATTTTGATCAGCAAAGCATGTTTCAGCTGTGGACAACGCATACCAATTGTATTCTTTCCTAAACGCTAAGTAGCGCTTGAGGCTAAACATTAATAAGTTCTGCTTATATAACTTCGTTCAGCAGCTCGAAAATCTTTCTTCGAACTGTTTTGTTTTTTGCAGAAAGTGCTGCGAATTGGCAAAGAAGAAGCTTGCCTTAAGTGGATGGCAAGCCCTCCCGTACTGCTTTCAGAGCTCAGCAGACAGGCATCCGCAACAAGCAGAGTGCTTCAAGACAATGACAATACCGACAGTCCTTGACAGAAGTGGATCGGTGTGCCGACAGGAACTGAACTTCTGTGTCAAGTGAAGCCTTGCGGTGCTGGACTTATTCCTGCTGAAAAAAAAACGTGTTTGGATATTTGCGTATATTTTTATGTGTATATTATATTGCTGTGTTACTTTTCGCGCGAAATAAATTTTTTGTAAAAATGTAACGATTTCAAAGACATAGATGGAGTATTATGAATTATAAGCGAACAAGCTAGCTCGGATAGTTAGTCTTGGTGCTGAGCATGAAAATAACAGTGATGGCGGTCTTGGCAATTATTTTTGTGGGGAGGCTGTAAAATTTGTTTCCGGCACACCCTTTTTCTAGTTTTGTTTTGGTCCCTACCTGTACGCACGCACGTCAAGCGCAGAAAAGTTTTATTTCACGAAGTTTTTTAAAATTTTGGAGGCCAATTGTCCGGTTGTCCTCCTTTTTTCGGGCCTAGCTGGTGTTTATAAGCAAAAAATAGCTGCACATTCCCCCAAAATCATACTAATAAAGCTGAGAGCATAGTCGTAACAAAATTTTAAAAATTGAATCGGCGTGAATTAAAAGTAGTCGCCACTCCGAGCGCGTCAGGTGAAAAAGGGGTCAGTATATTTGCACACTCTGTAAAACCACTCGTGCAAGTTCGAGAATTAATTCCTTCGGCATTCTCAGGAGGAAGAACGTGAGCTGGATCAGCGTAAACATCAAATCCGATTGAGTTTTGCAATGTTTCATTCAAACAATCTCTCAGGGACGAATGGGCTTATTCCCAATAGAGGTTTCACGACTGGTTCAGAAGTTTAGTTTTTGTATTGCACTAGTTGTTTTATTTTTTTATATGGTGATTTAATGGCGCTTGATAACTACGATGGTCTTGCAGCGCCACAGCTGAGTTTGGAATTTGTACACGGTCTGGTGTCATTGGACTCGATGTTTTTGCGTTCTGGATAGTCCCCGCAGCACTTGCACACACTGTGCGCCTGGTAAGAAGGTTGCAGTACCAATTTACAAGGTTTTGGTAAGACCCGGCCGACAGTCGAACTACAGACCTACCAGCACCGAAGCGGACGCACTTGCCACCAGGTCACGGGCTGGTTCATCGCACCATTGTCAACAAGCAGCGGGCTGTAAGCATGGGCGTCGGAAGGGCGCGTTGGCCCAACTTAATTTTAAATTTGACATATTTCTATTAAATTTTCAGCAAAACACGTTGTTTTCTTAGTTTCGAGTGGGTAAAATGAAATTTCGCCACTTTTGGCCTCCCATGGAAAAATCTTATTAGCTTCTCTGGAAAAATCCACTGTTGACCTCCTGGAAAAAATCCTTCCGACGCCCATGGCTATAACTTGTCTTATCTACCTGCAAGTCTGGCTCGGAGCGTGGAAGCACAATCAGCTTCCACAGTTCTCGCTAAAAATGGCGCACCTTGTGACACGAAATGGTGATATATGAATGAGCTCATCATTCCTGCAATCGATTCAGCAAGAAAGTTGTTGTTTGTGGCATGATTAAACGGAATGAAAAAGAAAAAAATAAGGACAATTATAAAAGAGCAAAAAAATAAATGCAAGAAAAACTGAAAGAATTCATCACAATATTCCATCGCTACGGAAACTGAATTTCTCGAACTTTCGTCGCAGCAAATTCAAAGATTGTACGGCACATTCTCGTATCTTCATAATCACGCTTCCCAATGTAGTCGCTTTTTGATCAAAAGAGCTGATTAAGCCGAAAAGTGATTTTAACGTAGGTCAAATAAGACTTCGGCATTTCGAGTTTGGAGCAACTCGTTTCGCAACTGGAATTTGAAATATCAATGGAGACAAAAAGTTCACAACGCAATCATAAACACGAACTCGAGTCAAAAAGACTGCATTTGTTACAGTGGCGGATGCAGACCAGGCATTTGGGGGGGGCAGTTAAATTGAGGGGCGCCAAAAATGTCTTCACTTGCTTAAATACCAAAGGTTGTCTGCAGTGGCGTACGCAGAAACTTTTCATGGGGGGGGTTTCATTCAGCGGCATAGGGTAGTTATTTGTATTTGGTGTGCGCTGTTTGTGACGTCACAAAATGACGTCATAGTCCTGTTTCCAAACCAACGTTTTGGCGAAGTTTG
>JGI24021J15306_10009070_pt1 | contig 12286 bp, 10 predicted proteins | sample Ectturendosymbi1_FD_15306 | JGI IMG/M metagenome (IMG submission 15306)
GCTAATGCATGGTTCGAGTCAAACAAAATTATGCAAACATTTCTTTCAAGACTTTAATGCCTGCAGCATGGTTTCGACCAGACCAAACGTTGTATTTACCACCATAAAAGTGTCTTCCTCAAGGCAGCGCAATAGATAAACATTGGAAGTACGCTTCCGAAAGTACCAATTATTGTGTTTAGGAACTTCTTACCATCACAGGTGGGCTCGACATCAGACCACTGACCAGATGGCAAACACTTCACCGAAGCAGCTCCGTTTCTCAAATACCCGCGATTGCATGTGAAACGTACAACTTGATCCACGCGGTAAGCATTCCTTACAGGGCTCAGGCCACCATTAGCTGGGGCGACCAGCGCGGCGCACTGAATGACTGTAAACAAGCATTTGTGAAGACGCTCAGAAATTGCGGAACATCACTTTCAAATCTACTTTTAATCAATCATAAGGTTGGGTTTCGAAACAAGGAATTGCACTTCTTTGGTTTCACTGACATCCTGCTTTGAACTTTTTTAGTGCAGGGACAGTTTTCCGCTTAAAACACGACAAGATTATCTAAAATAGCGATTTCGGTTCCAACCGGGGATCAACCTTAACTTTAACGCAATGAATGGAAACTATCAGTGCAAGCGAATTTGAAAGGAAAAGGTTCATATCATGCCTGTTGTGTTTCGAAGAAACGTGGATAGTGGCTTGGAGCGTACATCAACGCTGTCTCTACGTCATGTGGGCAGTGGAAACTCGCCTACAGTGCATACGCGCTAAGCCAGTGTTTCCCAAACTTGTTCGAGCCGTTGCCCAAATCAAGGTAGCGATTATGTCTTATTACCTCAACATTTCGCAGTTATCGCTCATAATACAGAACAAGATTGTGGTTTTCGTTCCGCGTTACCCCCGAAAAATTGCACATTGCCTCCGGGGGGTAATTTACCACCATTTTGGGAACCACTGCGCTAGGCGACCACTAAAATGGTTTCGGACCACTCCAGTAAAAGTTTCCCTAATCCAACCAATCTGTCAATGACGAACACGAAGCTAGAAAGTTGCAAGTGTAGTTTTTTAATTTTTTCAAATCTTCGCTGTGACCTGACAGGTCCCCGAACGGCCGAACCCAACCTACCAGTTTGAGATACGCTTACTGTAGACAGCTTTAATCGTGGTTTCAAATAAAACCGAACGACGTCGAGTTGATTGTACCTTCCGAAAACTTATTTTTGTTCTCACACACATCCGGGTCCAATATTTTACCTGCACAAGTCGGTTCAACATCTGACCATTGGCCAGAGACTAGGCACGTGACTTGTCTTGCTCCGTTTAATGCGTATCCACGGTTGCAAGTGAATGTAACCACTTGGCTGACATCGTAGGCATCTTGCTGAGGACCAAGCGCTCCATTATCAGGTGCAGTGAGAGAAGAACACTGAACGGCTGAAAATACAAAGGAGACGATTTTGTTTTTATACAGCTTGTAAATCAAGCTGACGCCGCTGTATTCACTGATGAATCTGATTAAAACAAGCTAGCATGGCAGTCGTCACTGACACCTAAGTGTCAAGATACTCGTAGCTGTTAGCAGTGAAAATGTCGATTGAGGGTCAGTATTCGCCCTTGGAGGTGACAGGGAAACTGTTTCCTTAGAATATTTGTGTCAACCGCGCAGGCGCTACCATCATGTCTATACTTTTGATCTGCAGAAGTAACTACTGTTAAACTGCATTGAGCCATGCAAATGCCAAACTTACTGATAAATACGACAGACGTAAAAAATGTATCTGTCAAAAAGAATCTTTTGGCAACAATGAGTCAAACACTGTGATGTTTGCCGAGTATATATTTCACTTACTGAGAAGACGTCGTCAGCTGTTATTCAAGGAGGATCACCCAGTGCATTTACCCCTAGACTGGCCGGGCACTGAGTCCAAAATGTGTCTCACCTTCACATGTTGGCTCCTTACCGGACCAACTACCGGAAGGTAAACAAATCACTCTTTCCGCTCCCTTACGAACAAAGCCAGGATTGCATGTAAAGGTCACGACTTGATTCACGTTGTAGGCTGCTTGGTCGGGGTCAAGAGCTCCGTTATCAGGAGCTGTAAGAGCTGCGCATTGAACAGCTGCACAAAAAAGAGGTTAAGATAAGCACCAGCCACTGACGCAGGGAAGTGAGAGCATTTATAACTAAAATCACGACAAATTGTAATTTGACATTTAGTTTCACAAAAACAAGTTTAATGAGCTAGCGCAAAGTGTGACAATGTAACTATCAGCAGCAATGCCAGTGAGTATCTTTGTTTACGGGTTCGAGTTAACAACAGAATTGTGACTTTAGAGTGCGAATGTCTGTTCTCACGGGGTGCTCAACGTTTCGCAATCAACAGAATCACTGTGCTTTTACCGAAAGCAGCTTGCATCTAAAGCACTAAAGTACCCTCGTATTTCTGTCTACCTTACTGGACGTCGACACGATTGGCTAGTTACATCGTATATGAACGAAGTGAGGACAGCATTAATTTATAAGACTTCGCTGCAGAAGTCTTCCTGGCGGAAAAAATAATGGTTATCACAACTTTTGAAATTCTAGTCTGTGATGTTGGAACTAATTAGCAAAAGAAAACACGAATAGTTCTTGAAAGTTCGATCTCACTTTGATTACATCATCACACGCAGTCGTTACATAGTGCTTTTAGTTCTTATGGTATCTAAAAGATCCCAGCAGGGTCATCGCTGGTAATTGAAAGAAGCTTAAAGTTTGCCATTTTGTTCGAGATTTTTTAAGCGTTTCAATGTTGCGTATGAGTTTGACTACATATGGCAAGGGTGAAATGCCAAATGGTGAACTCTATACCTTTGATAAAAAACTTACCTGCACAAGTTGGTTCAACATCAGACCAGTCACCCGATATGAGACAAGTAACCCGTTTGGCACCGTTGATGGAAAATCCAGCGTTGCACGTGAATGATATCACGTCCTCAATGTCGTAAACAGTTTTAACTGGGTCTAGAGATCCGTTATCAGGAGCGGTAAGAGGGGAGCACTGAATTGCTGTAAACAAAGTGATTTGTTGAATCGCGAAAAACGCTTTTTTTGCTGAAGAAAAGAGGTCGTTTGGCAAATATTTTTACAGTGTAGTTTCAAACAGCGTATTAGGCAAATCACTAGATTAGGGTGTGCTTTTGGACATTTTACAAACTACACACAGCATATGCAGCAACAATTACCTTGACAAGTTGGTTCCTCGTCTGACCACTTTCCTGATGACAAACAGGTGAGGGCGTCAGCTCCGACAATGAGGTACCCAGGATTACAATTGAAAGTAACAACTTGGCTGACATCGTAAGAAGTCCGTTTCGGATTAAGGGAGCCGTTGTCCGGAGCATTCAGTGCCGCGCATTTTACAGCTGAATAGCAAATAGCAAGGTTACGGGTGGATCCTTAGCAGGCAAATCTTGTGTGTTTATTAAAGATTTTAACACTCTTACAAAATCTGGCATGATTTTGATTAAACTGGTGTAAAAAATTAGGTATATGTTGTAACGTTTGTCTTCTCAGTGCATATTCCTTCTGTTGCGATTAAAGTTGCCAGACGTCCTTGAGCGCCAAGGACGTTCCTTGAATTTGCTATTAAAACTGGTTATGCCCTTGATCCTTGGAAAACTTTTTGTTGTCCTTGAATGTTTTCCGGCGTCCTTGAAAGTTGTTGAACAGTTGTGAAATTGTTCAGTAATGAACTATCAGTTACATTGATTATTCAAAAACCAAGGTTAAACAATGTATTTGAACAGAGGAAGGTGTCGATTTGTTGATCTCAAACAACTTTGTTAGTAAAAAAAGCTATTCAAGAACAGTTGCGTCAACACTATACGTGCATTATCACTATATCTAAAAAGTATTTAAAGTAGGCATGAAGGAAAATTTCAATAAGCGTAAGACAACAAAATTTCCTTGAAAGCATTTCAAGTGATCTGGCAACCCTAGTTGCGAGACATCACGTGCAATGAAAAGTCTTTTTAGGATGCTTTTGATAGGCTGCTTTGTTTATTGTTTAAAAAACGCAGTCAAGCTAAACCGTCTACGAGCTTCATAATGCCCTTCCCTTTTCAATATGCCACAAGTTAAAGAAAACGCTGAGGTTTTTAGTTCATGCTGCACTGCACACAAACAAGTTAGCATTTTCCAAACACCAACCGTCGCATGTTGGCTCAACACCAGACCAGGCCCCTGTTTCCAAGCACGTGAGTTGCCGCGCTCCGTTTCTGACAAAGCCAGGGTTGCAGCTGAAGGTGACGACCTGGTTGACGTCATAGGCGTCGCGATCCGGACTGTGAGAACCGTTGTCAGGAGTGGTGAGGGCGGCGCATTGAATAGCTGAGAAAATAGACAGACGTTTTGCAGCTGTTCAAGGTAATTTACATGAAGCCATGCGCGAGGTATGTTGCATCATTTCAGACAATCAAACAGGTATATTTTAAAAACCTTGCTTGCTATACTGTACCTTGACACGTTGGCTCGACTCCGTCCCACTCTTTCGTGGCCAAACAAGTCAGCTGTCTGTTTCCGGCAAGAGCGTAGCCGGTGTTACAGGTAAAGGTCACCACTTGATTGAGATCGTACACTTTCTGCACAGGATCGAGAGACCCATTGTCCGGAGGAGTCAAGGCGGCACACATGGGTACTGCGTAGAAAAATGTAAGCAATCTCCACTTGAAATATATGTCAATCAACACCGCCAAATAAACTGATGAAATATTGGTAGAGTTTATTTTGGAAAAATGAAGAAACAAATAAAAATGCAGACTCACTGACACAAACTGGTTCCTTATCTGACCACCCCGTTTCCGTGCATGTCAAAGCCTCAGCTCCTTGACTCATGTAATCACCGGAACAGGTAAAAACAACAGTATCACCTATGTCGTATGCGTTCTTTTGGGGGGTGAAACTGCCCTTCGCAGGTGCTTGTGGTGGTGAACATTGATTGCCTGAAACAAAAACCCACTGTGCCCTCATCCGCATTAAACGACAAAGCATATGAACACTTTACAGAACCACATGCAGTTATCGATAATTATGTTTCTGTTTCGTTCTCATGATTTTCAAAATTGTTCACCCGTTTTTGCTTCCTACTGATTGATGATTAATCTTTTGTACTGAATCGAAGGATGTTTGCCTCGGTTAAAGCAAATCAAATCTTCGTTTGCAGTGAGTATTTGTCACAATCGAAACACGTTAATGATTTGCGTTTGCAGTAGATTTCGGGTCTGTATTTGAAAACTCTGCCACAAACTACGCCATTCAAAACTCACGCTGGCACGTCGGTTCGTCACCAGACCACCGGCCGGTGGTCAAGCACTGAAGTGTTCGCTCGCCTTTCAAAGTGTATCCAGCATTGCAAGAGAAATAAGCTCTCTCGTATCTGATGTAGGAGTTTTTATTTGGTCGAACAGAGCCGCCCTCGGGGATGACGGGTTTGGAGCAGGTGACAACTGCGCGTAGTTGACATTAATGGTCAGCACGTTCATTCATACTGAAGTGTCAGTAACACATTTTGAGAGGTTTGGCCTTTCAAGTAACAATACTACACAAGCGGCCTCGAATATTTCACACAGAGGAATCACATTTATATAGGCTTTTCTGTACACTGTCCAGCATAGCTCGCGCAGAAAGTGGCATTCGTGTTATAGTTATTTTATTTTACCACTCAGGTTATAGCTACAGTAACCACAGCCCTACGTTTGCCTTATAAACAGTAGGTGTGTGCCAAAAAAGTGTGAAACAAAAGCGGGGCCTACTACAATATACATTACAGGGATTGTTTTCTGCAGAGAAATGTACTAAGTGGAAACTAAGGTGCGAATACTTTGGAGCATTAAGCAATATAAATACTAAAGACAACCCCCCTCCACTTCAAAAAAGATGGAGGCACAACGCTTTTCTTCGTTCCCCGCGTAGTTACCTGGTTATAAACCAAACGAAGATTTCACTGAAAGCATTTAGGATTTAGGTAATTTCCCCTATCGCAAATTCTCAACAAATACATGGTTACTTTGTTTTGCTCATTGTGGAGATCTAGATAGCAAGAATACCACCGTTACTTGGGTGACAAACGCAAATGGTTTACTTGTGCAAGACGGTGATGGTGTCCAGCTCCCGCCGGCCTGACACGTTATTTGGGCATTTCCGCTGATCTTATAACCAGTTCTGCAACTGTAGGTTACGACATCATCGACTGCGTAGCTCGTTGTGGTGGGCGTGTAGGAGGCGTACCGAACTGTTTCCGGCCGAGAGCAGCCTTTCGCTGCGAAAGACAACAAAACATTTATTTAACAGCTTTAAGAGGTTTGAAGATATTTTTTAGCTGCAAAATGAAAAGAAAATTAAACTTAATAAGGTGCTCGAGATTGACAAAGCTGTTGTTTTTGTAGCGGCAACCATATGCCGTAACGTTTGGCAAACTTTGGAAGTTTTTTGGTGAAGACAATGTTACTTTGAAAAGTTTTACACAAATATGAAACAAAAGTTAAGATATTCTTGGAATTGCGAATATTTACAAGCAAAGAAATGGTTGAATGATTTTGAAAAATTCTGACGAATTAACATTACAAGCAAACAAAGTTAACTTCGGAGCGTGCGTCAATTCTTACTCAGCTGACACCTTTATCGAAAATCAAAATATTTAACTTCTCATGCAAAAAAAAGTAAATGAATTCGATCTTTGCAAATGCATGAATTCAGTACTCACGTCTGCACGATGGTACGTCGTGAGACCATCGACCACTGTTCAGACACACGAGGTCTTTTGTGCCGCTAAGTGTATATCCGGAGCGGCAGGAGTATGTTACCTTTTCGCTAGGTTTGTACTGAGTTTTCAAAGGCTTCAGACTGCCCTTACGCGGTATGCTAGGTCTGTTGCAAGGGGTTCCCTCAGCTGCGCATAAAGAAATAATTTTAAGGTAAACGAAGAAGCGACTACACGCGATAGTGCGAACTAAGTGCAACCTAGTGAAACGTCAACATTCAAGTTTTATTCTACTGTAATTTTTCATGTCAAGTACAGGAATGTTGCCGGTGAGCAACCTTTCGTGGTTTGCGAAACTACGATTTTGCTGCACACAGCATTCCATATGTTTTTCAGCTGTACCTGTAGATGCTATGCGACAACCTGACCGGCAGAAAGAAACTAGGAAGCAGTGCGAGATATGCAGCACAAGAACAGTTTTCCCTTTGAAAATGTGTTTATGCTTATTTTTAGCATTTACAGTATTTGTCAAAACAAACTCGAAACAGTCAGATAAAAAGTGCCGAAAAGTGGATGTTGTCAGCGGCAGGTTTACTGTGTTTTGTTGGCCTTACCTACGCAACGCGGTTCATCGGCCGACCAGCGCCCAGAAGACTCGCATCTTAGATCCTTCTTTCCTTCAAGTCGGAAGCCGCTTCTGCAGGAATACCAAACCTTGTCACCAACTCTGTATCTATTTTGCATTGGTTTCAAAGAACCATTTGCGGGCACCGCTGGTTGAAGGCAGGACCTTTGTTCTGAAAAACATTAAAACATTGTTAGCTTTAAAAAAACATCTTCAATAATTGCCCATACATTCTCACGTCCATTGTGAGAAAATACTGTGGCTGCAAAAATGCCTGAAAGTGTAAATTCTGACAATATTATACATCAGGTGAAGATATGGATGTATAGATGTTTGCTTCAAATCTTAATGGCAATTGGCTCATACATAATTTTCTTTCTCATAAAGTTTCCTACCGATGCATGATGGTGCACTGCTTGACCACTTGTTGTTTCCCAAGCACTTAATATCTTTCGTCCCTTCCAAGGTAAAGCCACTCAGACAAAAATACCAAATCTTTTCTCCAACGCTGTAACTGGATTTCATTGGCTTCAGACTTCCATCTGCTGGGATTTGCGGTTGCTTGCATCCAGAAGCTGTTGTTTGAAAAATGACACGAATATGAGAATGCCAGTTTAGAAAGCTGGTAGACGAAATTTCACAAACAAAAAACAAAACGAAAACTTCGTTTTTTACAATAGACCTGTTAACATTCATGAGATGGGTATTTAGTGCATACGATCAGTAGATTAAATGTCCATCAGTTCATATGGATAAATCCTCGAAACGTATTCAACAGATATACACTTATAAAACAAAAGGCTGTTTTAAGGTGTAAAAACAAGTTTACAAAGCTGAGTGGTAGAAAACTGTTGCGTTACGAAGATCGACGCGTGTGCTAGCAGTGTTTGTGATTGAAGCCTCTGAAAACGTTTTTTTGAAACATTGTTAACGTGCTGCGCTGATTGACATTGGTATCATTTTTCTAAATGTTAGTTGGTGTATTTTGTTGCAAGTCGTTAGGCCTCAAGTACTATTTGACGATGAAGATCTAACGTATCACTGAAAAAATGAAATCTGCGATGTTGCTGCAGAAACTTTTCGCTTGGATTATATCACCTTTTTTCGGTAGTCCTGCGTATTACTGATAGTAAGAGTAATCGAGAAACTGTATAAACAGGTATTTGTAAGTGATTCTCTTGATTTTGGTTTCAGCGAAGAACTTGAAGATTCGTTTTTTTACCATAAACAAAGCTCTTATACTACGCTGCTGACCACATCGAATAAAAAAATAAAAAATGAATTTTCAAAAAGCAGACGTCGAGAACAAGATGCAGGGACACGTTTTAAGTGTGCTTTACACTCACTTTTTAGGGTATTCTTTTAATTTTGCAAGCTATAAAAACAAAAACATAGTTGAAAGTTACCGACCTGTGACTTAGGTAATCAAGTAAAACTGGAAAAAGAGAAGAAACACATTACAACGTATACTAGATAAAAATTTTACTTGACGTCCTGACGCATTTTGGGAGGAGGTAGTCCCAGCCGAAACCGGAAATACAGGTAAGTCTTCTTGAACCTTGCAGCTCGTAACCTGGCCAGCAACTGTAGTTGATCGATCTTCCGGGACTGACATAGCGAGATGTTGTTGGGAAAATGTCTCCGTGATCAATGGAACGAGCTCTACATGAACCTGAAGCCCAAAATGGTTCTTTGTTTTTGTTTCTTCTTTTTACCGACGATGCCATTTGAAAATATCAGCAAGCATCACCAACGCGACATTTATCAAATCAAGATGCTCCGGCGAAACCGCGACATTCTTATCGTGCCAATGCATGTCGTTGCTGCAAGCTGCCCATTCAATACAGAATCACCAAAAGCAGATATGCTTTGGTATGCTGAAATATTTCAGCGCTGATATGACCAATTCGTGACAACGGGTTTACCGTTCGATACCGTTCAAAGCATTACGAATGCAGAGCATCGCACCTAAATACAAGTTTGCGTTGATCACACTGCAACAAGCTTGGCAATAGTTTCTTAAACGCGGAAGAAATTTGCTGACTGAAATTTCCGTATAAGATCCATCAACCTTGTTTCGAACTTACCAAATTGGATTTTCGACGTTGCGAAACACATTGCAAGTCTTAAATTTATGTTAAAAGTAAAGAAACCATAAAAGCACTTTTGTGAAAACAAGTTCTCGACTAGCAAGATCGTACTGAGAGTACAACTTACGAGTGAAATAATACTGAGCCGAGGACTCGGCAACAAATACGAAAATCACGGCTAAGACCGGTGGTATCTTCATTGTGGCTTCTGCAGTGCGTTGTTCTGCCGCTTGGACGGGCAATGGTGATGTTGAGCCTTAACAGCATGCTTTTATAACAACTCGCACCCAGTCTCTTTTGTAATGACTTTCAATTGAGCCTTACACGTTTTAAGGCTCTGTATCATTTCAGTAATTAGAAGCGAGCGCCAAGGGCTCATTAGCTTAATTGCCCACGCAACGAAAATCCCAGCACGTTTGTTTGGCTTTCCAAGGTGTACTGGAGACGTACACCAAAGATCAAACTGATTCAAATCGAAATCTCTGTAATTATCTGACAACAAATTTTGACAGCCCACACGGTAAGTTATACAAATGCTTATGCGCTGCTGACAATTATGCACAATTACACATCCATTGCAATGACGTGTACTGAAATTACACAGAACGCACATTGCGTTGCTCACAACATCAAAAAGATATCGGCTAAAATTACGTCAAAATCCAATTCCCAACGTGTTTTTAAAAGGTTAGACTTGTGCGATACAGTACTTGAGAGTGAGATGAGTGAGGTTTCTGTATTTACCAAATCGTTACGAAAGCGATTTGGGAGTTTGTGCTGGCTAACTAACCAGAACAAAAATTTCCGGCATGCTAACATGAACCTTGCAAGTCAGTGCAGTGACGCCTTCTTTAAGATTGTCAGGTATTAAAAAAGCGGTGACGCCGACAGAGACCGAAGTTGTCATTAAGGTAATTTAGAGCCAGAACGGCCACGACCGAGCAACGAAAGACGAAGCAATTCATCAAACGTGTTTTGACATTGAAAAATCATTCGACATTGTTCTGGAAATTTCACTTCACTTCATGTAAACCGCATATCTTGAATAACTGCTCACGTTTTGACACCAGAATCTTTTTGACAAAAAATTGTTTCTGAGCTTCATCATGCGTTAGACTTACCACATGATTGTAAAAACGATTGTTAACAAATGACAAGATTTATTAAATCAGTGTATATTTTATCGTTTCGACAAAGCAATTACGCAAACAATTTAGACTGAGACGCATTGCGATATTTGTTTTGTGTAACGTGTTGCACGTATGTGCATACTGCATACAAGGTATTTTGACCAGAGTAAGTGCAAAAGTACGTTAACCATGATTTTGTTCTTTGTGGAATTGAAAATATCGAAAGAGAGTTAAACACATTCCTGTGCGTGCCTGAAAGACTCACTGCCAATGCTATATCTTATAAACTTTTGGCAAAGAAAACTAAAATAAACTCGCCAACTTTTGTTCGTAAATTCAGCAATCTGTAGGATGCTAACTTCTAAAAACAGTGTTTTGTTTGGAAAATAACTTATCCAAGTACTTTTCAAATTTATCTCTCCCCAAATCACGATCTCTGTCTCGTGATGGACTGGAATCTGTTTAAACTTTTTTTGATACCCTATTGCTGCGTGAGAAAACCTGGGTACCAGTTGGCAATAATGCTGCAGACACAGAAATCCTATTTCCTAGAAGTGATGCCAAATGGCATGGGGGAAATAATTGCCACAACCTTTTCTTTCCTAAACTAAATGCTATCTTCACGTTTTTCCTGTATTTTGCTTTTTCTGATTTGCAAAATTCTTTTGTTTTATGCAGGGGGTAGAGCTAAAAAAGAAATATGGAAAATCCAACTACGACAAAGAGATTCCTAGCTATATTTGCAAGAATTGAACAGTTTCCTGTGAAAAATTTGTCAAATATGATAAAAAGTTATATTTGGGTGTCTCATCAAAACGTCAAATAGCGCCATTCTTACTTCCAAAAAGTGGGAATTCGACAATAACAACTACAATTCTCCAGTATTTTAGAGCAGGATTTCCCAAACGTTTGGGCCACGGACCCTTATCGGTGACGGAACAGGACTTTTCAGTCTGGCCGTTTCGGTCTGGCCGACTGGGTCTGGCCATTTCGGTCTGAGCCGTTTCGGTCCGATCCGTTTCGGTCTGAGCCGATTCGGTCTGGCTGGGTCGGTCTGGCCGATTTGGTCTGGCCGTTTTGGTCACGGGACATTTCGGTCAGACTATGAAATCTTGCAGAAATCTTACAGTACATTAATGCAAAATCGAGCCTTTTGATTCAAAGCGCGCTCCATCCATCATCATACTGCAGGTCGCCAAAGGTCGAGGCATCCCGCTCAAAGCGCACTCCCTTCACGATTCGCAATAGCGGCAAGGGCTGTCGGCAAGGTATTTTACTCGGCATAAAGTTCGTAGTTGTCGTGCAAAGTAACTGAATCAGTGGTGTCTCGGTCTTAGCCAGAGTCTTTGATTACGATTTATAATATTGTAAAATGCAAGCTTGATTGCTTTGTATGTTTGTGGCACCACACATTTCACTGATTCTGGTTGCTAACTTGGGGTCTATACGTTGGACTTTGTTGCTATTCATGTATTTCCGTTCCATGTCTGGCCTTTTGCATTCATGTTGCAGGTGACCTGAATAAAAACTATCGGTAGCAGCAAGCAGAGCCGGATCGAAGGTTAGGGGGGCCCGGGGCAACTTTTACTGGAGGGCCCCTATGACGTATGTCATGACGTCATCGTTTGTAAAAGTTATGTTTTCGCTGATTAGCAAGGTTCCCGTTTGTTTTTTCCGGTAGTCGAGAATGTGCTTACTCAAATTCAC
>JGI24021J15306_10009072_pt1 | contig 12284 bp, 12 predicted proteins | sample Ectturendosymbi1_FD_15306 | JGI IMG/M metagenome (IMG submission 15306)
ATGTTTATAATGTAACATCTGCTTTGTACTGTGCTATAAATAACCATTTTTGTGTTATTCGAGTATCCTTTGTTGCAACCTCTCGGTTAGCATGTCGTTGAATGTGCGATTCACCACGAACCAGGTGTGCATGAAGACTTACACCCAAATATATGTGGCGCAAATATGCGAAGGTTAAAGCCCATATATATGTAATGTATGTGAATTTTTGGGAACTAATTATGGCATTCCAAACGGTGGCCAGTGGGCCCCCTTCAAAAAAGTTTCCCCCCCCTGGCTCAAATCTCTAGTTACGCCACTGGATCTAAGGGATGGGCTGGTTCAAGAAGGAAAGTCAAAACCCTACAAAGGTGAGTCGGACCCATGTGTAACTTTTAACGAGTCGTAGAATTGAGGTTGAATCAAACCTGTTGCTAGGTGATCGTCATTGAAAGCGATTGTTATGTTGGTGAGGCTTCATATCAACAAAAACGCGATTCACGATGCTCAAACTTAAATCTCAGATAGCACGAATTTCTGTTCGAGAGACGAAATCCATTGCGGCCATGGATCGAACACTGCTTGGAGAGCTATTGAGGTTCTGTTGAGGCAAATGGATCTGAATCTTGCATAATGTAGGTGTAAGTATGTTAAAACCTTGCTCAGGAAAACTTCAAACGCTATACGAATCGGGAAATGAAGGGTGTAATGCAACCCGAAATTTGATTACGTTTTCCTGGGACGTGTGACATCCGTTATTTCCGGACCAACTATTTTTTAATTCCCGGCGTCCATTTTTAATCACTTACACAACAAAATCGCATGTGCGTAGTGAAACGCACATAGCATACAAATTTTATACAGTGTACTCCAAAGAACGGCTTTTCAGAGGGGAATTTTCATTTGTGCGTAAAAAATGTTGTGCGCGTTTTAGATCCATTTTTTCTTCATATCAAGTTATGGTGTAGGTCTGCTCTTCACGTATAAGGTTTCCGAGGTCATATCTGACGCAGAATGTTTTGCACTTAAAATCACATTTAAATTTTAAGGTAGTAGGGTCCACAAAATTTTGCTACACATCAGGTAGTAGAGTGCCCCAATTTTCTATTTATGGGCTTTAGGGGCATATTTGTAAAATAACTGAGGCACCACTCCATTTGTCTTTGAAAATCACGAAAAGTCATGGAAACAGGCTTTTTCTTAGTAAGTGAAATTAACAAAAAGCAAGCCCCTGGGTAGTGGACCACCCAAGATTCCTGAGCAAGGTTTGACATCGAATCTTCGACCCCTTAAACGCTGAACCTCTGAAATCGAATTTTCGACCCGTTAAACGCTGACCCTCTGGCACATTTTTTTCGTTGTTTATTCCCCTTCCCCTCAGTATTATTGTGTATCTACAGTAAAGTTTTCTACGTGCAGCTCAATACGTAAATATGTATTTCGTATTTCTAGCGAATGACTGTCCACATACTGTATGTAATTGGGCTTTAGATCTGAAATAAAGAAATCACTAAAAATCCAACCACGAGAAATTTTAATGGTGCCTCTGGTTTTACTCTTGATCTGTAATGATATTTCGTCAGTGAAAAGTAAGCAATGGCATTTAACTAGTAGATCTAGAGGAAAATAAGAGTAGGCTAGCTTAGGTCAAGTTTACAGAATCAAGCCCAGATTTAGATGCCAAAATCTATGGCCGAGGCATTGCTCACCGACTCACCATAGATGCACCGGGTCCGGCATATTTCCAGCAAAATGTGATCCATGGTGTCCTCAGTGATTTTTGCATCATTTGTTGGACGTGGTTCCAAAAACGATCCTTTCCGTAAATCCAAGCAATTGCGATAAATTCGCACGACCCGATAAAAAACAAGCACCATCCAGCTCCTGCATAATCATTCACCAGCAGGAAGACGTAGATTCCCCCCTGCCACATGTTGCACGATTTGTGCCCAAACTTTTGAACGATTCAGCACATGCACAAGCAGCCTTTGCTACCTGCTCAATTTTTGATTAGATGATGTTCACATTTCACCATCTTTTCATTTTTTAAAGATTTTTTCACATGAACAATTCTCTCGCGTTTATCTCTGCCTTCAAAACCCGATTGTATGGAAGGATTAAAGAGTGGTTGCTACCCGGAGAGTAACAAAGTGCGGATTTCACAAATAGGTCTCGGTGCAAATCGTGTTGAAGATCATAAGATGATATCTGATTCCTATACCAATATTATAGGTTGAAATTGAAAATAGAACAAATGACTGTGCTTCCAAAGTGGGCGACAAATAAAAAGTAGCAGATGAGAGTCACCGCACCGCAGTAATGAATATTTATAAATTTAGACCTATGCAGATCGGTGTACAGCACTGAAGAAACCGTCAAACTATAAATGAAAAAGCACTTCAAAAGATTAAGGAACAGAAATGCACACAGAAAGATATAACACAAACTTTATTGAAATCTAGCATTGTAGGAGAGGAGGCACCGACTCGTACGTGGATGTCTACGGTAACACATAAGCCAAGCATAAGCAGCTTACAACCATGCAGGTGTGTAACGACGGGGGGATGGGAGGCACAATTCCCCGGACGCCGAATAACTGCGGGGGCACCGAAAGGTCCTAAAAATGTCACAACACTTTCTTCAATGCAGCACATTTGCTTCCGAAAGACCTCAGGTTCGAACATGGGAGCGCCAAACTCGCTTCTTGCCCCGAGCGACATCTAACCTCGTTACGCCCCTGCTTGGAACCAATGGTAATCAACTAATCACATAATATCATGAATAGTAAAAAATCTGGGAATATTTTTGCAACCGTTGCTTATAGTCCAAACAATTTTCTTTGAAGCAGTGTATCCGCTATACAGTCACATTAATTTATGTAACTCACCAGGAATTTTAGTTAAGCATTTTAACGCAGCTAATTAGGAAATTGATTTCCTCACCTCAGTCATCATTGTGGAAGCCATTATTACAATCAAAACGACAAAAATTGCTTGGATTATTTCTCTGCCCCAGCGCTTTGTGTACCACCACGGAAACATGTCCATAATTGAGACAATCAAACATTCCTGAAAAACGAACTGAAAAAAAAACAGAATTTTCGAGTGGAGAAGTCTTTGTACTTGAATGGGGAGATTACAAGCTGTAAACGCTCTTAAGAAAATGGACCCATTCCAGTAACAGTGAAGCTCTTATTCTGAAATTTCGTTTGCTACTGATTGTATCTTTTGTGTCTTAATTTAGGCATAGCTTTGATTGAACATTTCACTCCTAGTTTTTAAGTGCAAAAATGATATTGACATTCAAAACAAAAACTTCAAATGTAATCAAAATGTTGATACGTGGCAATATGGACCACTAGTAAAATAGGAGCTATGGCTCTGTTGTGTTGTGCTCGGGACTTCTTGATATGCAAACAGATGGTACGAGAATGGAACAATGGCCTTAAAATCCATCAGAAAGCTGAGGCCATTTAATGAGCAATAGAAAGATAGAAGAATGAACTCTAGACAAATACTGTATGCGAGACAACATTAACTTTATGTCTTCTTGCATGCAAAGAAAAATCACACGGGTAATGCATTGACAGGCATATAGACATAGCACTCGAACATGGCTCGCTCCGCTGGCAGCAGGTTTAGCAATTGGCATTCCGAACGTTTACGACGTATAATTATGTGTTTTTATTTTATTTTTTTCTTTGAGCAAACGATTGCGTACATGGCATTTAAGACACTTAAGAAAGGATGAAACGAATTCTAACCAAGCAATCAAATCCAAGAAAAACGATCATTAGAAAAAAGAGGGCGTTCCAAAATTGAGCCAGAGGGAGCATCGAAAGAGCTTGAGGGTAAACAATGAAAACCAAGCCTGGACCAGATTCGGCAACGGCATCGATGCTCACGTTCTGTAAATAGAATATAAGCATGGTTTGATGATTGCCAAGATAGCTACCGTAGACAGGTCCTTGCTTATCAATCTTACGGAAAACTGTGAAAATCAGCATAGTTGACAACTAAATATAATAGTAAAGCCAAACCAGTAAAGCGAACAAATTTCAAACACAAAAAGTCGCCATCGAATTGTTTCCGCAACAAGCGCAAACATAGGGGAAATACACAGCCAGTGATGCATTCCCCACCAGCCCACCACTGAAAGTTTATCAACCAAGCGTATAGGAAAGTCATGTTACTTTTGACATTTGTCCTGAATTCTTTCGTTCTTCTTACAGTATTTGCACTATGTTTTAGCCCCTCATTCAAGCTAGGGTTACACACATGTGGTGACCCTCATCGAAATCAGCCGATATCAACTTATGTGACGTTTCTTCAACTTGTGTGTGGAGTTCGAGACCAGGACATGCTGCCTACCAGTACGTTCAGTGCACCACACTATTACAACCTTGCTGTAAGTTGATATGAGACAAAGACAAGGAATATTGCGTATTCCCGTAGGAAAATTCAGCATTTTAGCATATCCTTGCTGTAAACTGATTTTATACAATGAAAGGTGTACTGATGTTAAAAAGAGAGAGGGGATGCCGACAGACAGAGAAAAAGTGCATCATCTTTGTACTGTATAATGTTAGCGCGAATTGATGATGGATGGGTAGACAAGGGATTCTGCGTATAGAAATTACTGAAGGACCATAAGGTCAGAAAAGTTTCGACAAGATATGTTTGCATCGATAACAAAACAATACCTGCTTGGGAATTTTTCAGAAGTCGCTGATGTTTGACACAAGGTCACAATCAGTGGTGGATTTAAGGGGAGGCGAGCGAGGCACTTGCCTCAGGCCCTCCTCGAGGTGTTTCGCGCGTAAATTTTCCTCATTTTTCGTGAAAAACTTAGTATCTACTCATAAATATACTCCGAAGCAGATCATAAGTAAGTACTTTGCTTTCAAAGGGGCCCCCAACAGCAACTGCAATGTGTACGTACTCTGCTTTTGAAGGGGCCCCCAACAGCCACTGTAATGCGTAATGTTAAGTATTCTGCTTTATAAGGGGCCCCCAAAAGCAACTGTAATGTGTAAGTACTCTGCTTTCAAATGGCCCCCCAGCATCTCTAAGTGTAAATAAGCAAAAGCTTCAAACCAACTTCAATGCCTCGAAAAAACTGTGGGTTAAAATTGGTTCCAAAAAGTTCCTATCAAGTAAGAGCAAAATTTATACCACATGATAATTTTTTTCACTGTCATAGAATGAAGCTTCTCATAATATACTGTGGACGACTGTGAAAAGGGGCCCCTGCTTTAAGAGCATATGTAGCGCATGTGAAGTCACAAGTGTTTTGTGTTCAAACATAAGCCTGTTGTGTACTCAATTAATCTGTATCAAACTCAATTTGCCTTTTTTATTAAGTCTATTGTAAATTGCAGTCTGATATTCTTTGTTTAATACTGCAGTTTTCAATCTATGAACACTGGTAACTTTTACAAACCCATACACAGAGCTCGTCAAAGATTTCCCGCCAAATTTTCCGGCAAACCTAACACTAAAACTAACCACATTCGAAACTTTGACACTAAAACTAGCTCTACCCCTATTCCCTAACCATAACTAGAAAAGTGGGGGGAGATACCAGTGCTAGCTTTGCCTTCCCAACTTTCAGTGTTTTCAAAGTTGTGTCTTTTGCATTTTCTATGTCAGTCATGCCGTAGTTTCAGAAACGTATTCTTGGTGACCTGCATATTCCCTTCCTAAGCTTGATCAAAAGATCTTATCACGGTTGGCTGAATACAAAATAAATCAACCAACCATTAAAGGAGCGTTTTTGTCCATAAATGTTCATATCCTACAGCCCCAGCGGTTTGCAACACTGAAAAACAAACGACAGGCAAAATTTAAAGCAAAACATTAAACTCAGATGCAGGTATATTTGTGTAATAGTGCGCTGCTTGCAAGGTCGTTTCATTCTGGCAGTTTGTGCTCTGTTTACAAATGTTATTAACTTCTACTTTTCTGCTTTTTTCGCAAAATTTCATCAGTTAGTGGTACTTTTATCAATTTTGATCAATAAATATTCTAAACGTTTTAGACTTCATGTCAAAAAGTGTTTCTAAAGTAGTTTTGTGTTGTTTTTGTGACACCATTTACACTTACTGGAGTAATCTGTATTTTTCTAGTAGACTTATTTGAGTTTGGTGATACCTGTAAAACGAAAATAAGCTTACCAGCGAAATAGTAAGGTAGTTGGAAAAAATTTGAAAGAAAGAAAATTTTTCTTTTAGGTATGGTGACCTTAATTGTTTTAGCAAATAGGTCACATTAGAGCACTACTACATTGGGGTGAATGTTTTGTTCCCAACAAAATATCGAGTAACTCATTCTTCCAAACAGTTGCTTTTCTTTAAAATTTTTCTTACAAACAAAAATAAGCGACGCCTGCAGTGCAATGTATGGCTTACCACTACCAGACATGTGATGTTCACTGATCATAAAATTCGTTTGAAAAATTTAAATCTTTTAGTGTTGCTGACTTATAAGAAAACGTTTTATAGTAAAAGTTTTATAAGGTTATAGTATCTACAGAATGTATATTTTTGATAAAAAAATAAATGGAAAAACTTGGAATAGTTTAAATTTACAGCCACTGCAGGTTTCAATTTCTCAATCTGATGTATTCAAAACTTCGAGATTGTTGTTGAGTTTTCAGAAATTGACATTTCTTTCAACTGTTTTCTGGCACATTATCGCGATCGCTGTATAGGCTATTATTAGTGGAATTGAAAACAATTAATGTCTTCACCGAAGGCTTACAGATCGTATCAGGTGTTCTTATCATGTCTTTACCAGTTGGAAAGCGATGAGAATTTCAACTGCACATAAATTCAACACGCATTTCGTCGATATCACCGTTGAAATTACTAGTATTTTAACAATTTACAAGTGTTTTAAAAATCAACTTCATGACTTTCACACCAAATTAACGTGGAGAAGTAAGTTTTTAAGATTTACGAGCGTCCCTTCACCAAAATTTTCTTCGTCCGCTATTGGTTTGTACCTCTGCTGCATTGGTGTTGTAAAGTCTCATATTTTCAAAGCTGGAAACAGATTTTTATCGATGTTACATCGACCAAAATATTTCAAGCTTTCAAGGTTTGAAGCCTAGTTTATAAAAATGTCTCTTTCATGTGTGCCCGCACAGCAGTTGTTTTTTCGGTAGCATTGTTTGAGCAAATCAATCGAACAACTAAACCTTGATTATTACAGCTGTACTGAACGTTCAAGAAGATAAACAGCAAATAAATATGGACTCAGGACTCCCCTTCTCTTGTCCCTTTGGTTACAGTGAGGGGGTCTCAAAGGCAACACTTGCAAGGTCTGATTCATATACCAACTCACCAGCTGTCTTACTATGCACACTAGAACATTACGTTTAAACATAGGTGTAGGAGCAAGTAGTTTTTGGGGGGTTCAAAGGATTTTTGCCCGAATTTATCCAAACTTGCTCGAATAACTTTTATACGACAAACTTTCTCCCTACAAATTTTCGTTAGCTGTTGGTACATTCTATTTTCCTCTAACATGACGCCATAGACTTGAAAATAGAAAAACTGGTACTTGAAATTTGTTTTGTTTTTTAGTAAACTAACTGCAAAAAAGTATGCTAGGATGTACAAGAACATTGTCAGAATCATGGGCGTCGGAAGGATTTTTTCCAGGGGCGGGCTACTAGGGAATTTTCCAAAACTTTTCTAGGCGGGGGGCAAAAGTGGTGAAATTTGTTTTTTACCACTCGAAATTAAGAAAACAACCTTTTTTGCTGAAATTTTTTAAATCCAGGGGACCAAGTCTCCCCCTACCCCCTTCCGAGGCCCATGGTCAGAAGCCAACTGGCTCAGTACTGGCGTTTCATTCACATTCCAGCTCAGTACTTGGCGTTGCATTCACATTCCAGCTTTTGCTGTCAACAAGAAACTTCAAACCTAGCTGAAGACATATATGCAACATGCAGAACTGTTTGGCAAAACGTGTTTATCTAAACACTGCACTTAAAATTAAAAACACAGCTTTTCTGTACTTGTCTGGCATGAACTCTACAATATGAAGTAGGTGCCCTGCAGCAAACCTGATTCCCACAGTGTACAATTAATAAAGCACGTAAATAAAACGCCTTTTTGTCCAAACTTTCAAGTGAGTCAGTTACTCATCAGCTCTCACATTACATAGTAAAACACGAAGTTACTCGAAACAATTTGTTGATTTTATATATGTAATGTGTTTTCTGTGACATAATAAACTTTTAGTTATACACTCAATAACAAAGAAATATAACTTCATTACTTTTTTTTTTTAATGGAATACTTCTTTGCCCAAATTTTTTGAGATTTTGCCCAAATTTTTGACAAATCAAATCTTTTCGGGGTGCGCTTGCACCCCCAGCTCCTACACCACTGCGTTTTAAATAGTTTTGTAAACAAAAGATTGTGGCTAGTTCTGTCAAACCCTTTAGAGTAGGGGTTTCCAAACGTTTCTCAAAGAGGGCCAAATTCCATCAGTTGAAAGCGTCCGCAGGCCAACAGTCCCTTCCGACATTACGTAAGGTCAGCATAGTCCACGCATTTTGCTCAGGATTTAAAGCAGAAACACTCCCTTGCGGTGGTTTTTGTGCTCGTATTCGCTCTCATCACATCAAAACGCAACGGGAAACGTCGTAAGTAGCGAGAAATCGCCTTCGCTCCGACACATCAGAAGCGGCTTTTGCGGGCCTTGCACAACGCAATATGGAAACAAAGCTGCGTGCCCTGTGAAACGTGTTTGCGAGACGCGGTTGGCGCGCGGACCGCAATTTGGAAACGCTGCCTTAGAGACATCCGAAAATGCTGAGAACACTGGGTTGCCTTTGTTTACATGGTATGATGTAATTTGTTTGAGTGAAAATACACATATGTCAGTTCCATGTTGTGATTTAAGCCAAACTGGTTGTCAGTGGTGGCAACAAATGTTGAAAAACCAGATAAAATATAATGCTCAAATAGTTTAGAGATAGTTGTTGCTAGAGAAACAGGTCTGTAATTACCAGCATCACTTCTGCCATCTTTCTTATTTTTGCAAATGGGCACAATAACAATGCCTAGTAAATCTCTCTCTTTGGGTTTAGATTTACCTGATGTTTGGCCATGAACCCCAAAGTTGAAAACACCGCAAATCCTGCAAGGAAGCTAGTTCCACTGTTGACCAATGCTACCATTATGGAATCCCTGAAGAATAGAAGAATCTATTGTGTTTTGACAAATATTATGAACCAAGTGATACCGACTGTAGAAAACACTCATAAAAACATCAGTTATTAGCCCCAGGGATAAAGTAATCAATAAAAAATTGGTTTGATTAATTCCAGTGAAAACGATGCGGTGTTATGCCAGCCTGAATGTCACACTGCGCAACCACGTTCCTTCCCTTTGCCACTAACCGATACACGTTGTGGTTGAAGCGGTTGTAGCTGGCAAGTGTAACCAAAGCTCCACTTCCTATTCCGTATGAGTAATAGACTTGCGTAACTGCGTCTTTCCATACCTGCAAAATTGAATCAGTTTAAGCAGCCAACTGTAATCAATGTTTAGCAAATTAATAATCGAAAATAACTTGATGAATGCTTCCCTTTGCTGGGTGTTTTATTAATTTTACTCTCGTCTGAATTAATCAATTCCATAGGTTTAAAATCTGACACAGTGATGTGCTATTCTCAGTTTTCAAGCTCTCACCTCAGCATCCGCTAACCGGCCGAAGTCAGGTTTCAGGTAAAACACTATTCCATCCATTGCACCGTCCAAAGTCACTCCACGAACCAATACTACCACAAGCATAAAAATGGGCAACGAAGCTGTCGCATACACTACCTGTGAAGTGAATTGAACAAACCGTAGGACACTCAGAAAATTTTATAATTTATGGCGTTCTACGTTGTCGTGTTTTGAAGACCACCCCAACATGTGCGACCCTCCGCAAGGATTGTTCCGACCCGGTATTTTCGAACTTAATGTATTGTATGATTTTCAGTGTTTGTTCACACGTCACAATATCTTCACTGGTCTCTTAACAACAAAATTCGGTAACACTGTATCCCAGGAAAAAAATGCTGCCATTGTTTGATAAGTGGCATAACTCAGAGCGACTGTCGCAAACAACACTGCAAGCTTATTTGCTTTGGCATGATTGGGGAATTGTATACGACAGCAAACCAGAAAATTTCTCGATTTTTTAAAATACATACCTTGGTCGACCATTTAATTCCTTTGAAAATACAAAGATATGCTATTATCCACAAGCCCACCAGATAGACAAATACATTCCACCTCATGCTTCCCACGTCCGTAATTGATTCCGACACACCCAGAACACCTCGCCTGAATTTCATAAAGCGCTTATATGTAATGAACAGACTAACAGTAGGTTACGTCATTTAGTACGCAATGCTTCAGTTACTTCACTAAACTTTAAGTAAAGTTTCTGAACTAGTTCACACAATAGCAATAGCTTTTACTAAAAAAAACCTTTGATGGTAGTTCCGACTAAAATAAAATAAAAATGCAATTTCACTACGAATTGCTTGTCACAATACTGAAGAAGAAGCAACACGGGGCAACATTTTTAGACCGCAAAACGATGCGAAAGTGTTTTTGTAAGTATTTGTGTCAGATGAACATCTATTTGTTTTGCATTTAACTTTGCTAGGAAATTAAATTGCACATTTTTCTTTGTTTTGGCTGAATAGCTCACACCCAACGTTCCCTCTAAGGTCGCAACAGCGTAGTATTATCAGACCATTTGCGCAGTGAAATCTCATTCTCGCGCACTTGCAACATTCCACGTTTAAAAGTAAAAAATCATTAACACTTTTTTGGGCAGAAGCAAAACGCTTCTGAGCACATCGTATGGCCCTTTTAGATGCTGTTTGAATTAAATATGTACTTGGTTCGTATTTTTATAAGATTTTATAGTTATTCTAATAATTCACAAGTTTGTAACATATTTATAACTCTATTAACTCAACCTCAAAATATCAGGCTAATCAGTTTAAAAAGGGAACACTGCTCACAACTGCAGCTTATGCTGATGGAATGAAGAGGTGGCAACGTTTGTCAAACAAAACAACCAATATCGGTTGTCTTAAATCGCGACATCAGATTTTTGAACACATATGAATCTGTGACTCGTAAAGTTACTAATATTCATAAAACACAGAAAATTCTACAACTGAAATATATTTACCATCTTGAAGCGAGCAAATTCATGTATAAATACACTAACTCTCAGCTACCGGCTATATTTGACAATGATTTCAAACTCATTACAGATGTTCGTTCATATATACGAGGCAAACCAAAATTCGGCAATTTGCTTTACCAAAAGCACGATCAAACTCAGGTGTGAAAATGTTAAAGCACAGTGCAATAGATATCTGGTCAAAAATTCCTTAAAAATAAACCGTGTCTGACACAATTCATAGCGGAATGTAAAAGAAATGTGTTACGCGCGTGCTAGAAACATTTGTGGTTTTCTTTTTTTTGGTGCGCATTAACCCGGTGCATTCACTTAATTTGTTAGCACTGTTACTACGAAAATAGTTAGTCCGTAACTGTTGACGCATTTCCTCTAGCGTTCATGAAAATTTCCAAAATATGTGAAAATAGCAAATGTTTTATGTGGTAACGTTAAACCAATTTCTTCTGGCGGTTTGACCTTGTCTGCAACGCATTTTGCTTCCATAAGCCGTATAACCGCATTGCGCATATTAACCTTATACTCGGAGCAACAGACTTTTACTTATAGATATGAGCTGTTCCCTTTACACTATAAGTAGCTTCGCTCTAGGGAGGTCTGCAGCCTAAATGACCCCTGGTACGCAGCAAATTTCCTTGGGAGGTTTCATTTAGTGGCATATGGTGGTCATTTGTATTTGGTGTGGCTGTTTGTGACGTTACAATCTGACGTCATATTCATGTTTCCAAACCAACGTTTTGACGAAGTTTGTTGACACAATATGCATATTTTTCTACACGCACTCTCCTTAATTTATGTGCCATTGCACTGAATATAAACTATTAGCGCTCCAAGTTAGGATGTGGGGGGAAAATGCACCCAACTCTGTAGTGGCGTAAGCCACTACATGCGCCGAGGCAGCCAAAGGCATAACATCCCCGATGATGTGAAAACTATCGGAAGCTTCCTTTGGCCGAACAGCTAAGGGCGAAGCAAACCGATCCAAAAACTCTACGCTACAGCAGTTCATAACTGCAAAAATATCAGGCTGCGCGTTAAAACAGGGGAGTAAAACACGCTCATCACTGCGTCAGAGCA
>JGI24021J15306_10009075_pt1 | contig 12283 bp, 6 predicted proteins | sample Ectturendosymbi1_FD_15306 | JGI IMG/M metagenome (IMG submission 15306)
CAGCAAGCAACAATAGAGATCATGCTCGCAATCTCTCTTACTATTGCTTGCTCGCGCTACGTATATTATGGTGTTATTCTTCACGCACATCCCGTTCNTGGTGAATCACACAATCAACGCAACACCACCGGAGAGGTTGCAACACTATCTAGCGGAAGAAACAAAAGCCTTCGTAATGTACTGTGCTATTAGTCTAAACCAGGGGTCTCCAAACTTTTTGCCCGAGGGCAACACAAGCTAATACAAAACATGTCAAGGGCCCGACATCTTGCGTAATGTGATTGTTTCGGGATAGGTTATATTCTACCAAATCAACAAATTTTCGTGAATAAATTTTTTCATCATTGACAAAACGGCTTCGCGGGCCGTAGTTTAGAGACCCTGGTCTAAACGAATGCGTGCCTCATGATCACTCCTATTTGCATCAGTCGTGGGTCGACCAAACGCAGTGTAAACGGAACCGCTTTGGTTCGAAACAAAAAGGTAAGAAGAACAAAAGGGGCTACAAACCAGAACCGCATAATTCAAACTGAAACATGAATAGAAAAACTATTCGGGTGAGATTCACCTAAATTAAAGAACGGCGTCAGTTGATGCATCATAAAGGTAACTGCTTTGTTTAAACGCGTCCTTCAAAATTATATTGGTTTAATTGGAAACGTTGCTTTGCATTGTGCAAAGCCTACTCCTACCACTTGTCACAGGGTGTTTCAGAAATATGTATCCACTTTTGATAAACTAGCATTCTGCATTGAAAGAAATACTATATACAGTAGACACTGGGCTCGTTAAAGGTAAGCTGCATCAGCAAACATGACAAAGAGCAGTTTTACAGAACCAAAAACTTAACTAATGCACAGCCAGAAACAACTGCTTTCGTTTCGAGAAACCTACGATTCACAGCCAATTACTTTCTTTAGGTGGTAACCAGGAAGAAAGCCATACAAAAAAGCGACAGCACTTTGCAGAGTTCGGCGGACGTGAGTGGTCTGAACTAGAACTGATCGAGAGATATCATCAGAGTTCAGAAAGTTTAGCTTGTCAAGGTAAGCATGTCGAAGCAATCGTCCATTGTTGAGCTGTTGGATCTGTCAAAAACAACAGAAGAAAAGTAATCACCTTGTTCTTATCGTTATTACTTTAATTGCAGTGTTGGCAGCAGATACCAATATTGACCACTTCTGCGTAACTGTCAACATTTTTCATAAAACTGGACGCACTTCTTTGCAGTGAATACGCCAAAAGTTCACGCTGCAAACCTGTGATGAAAACTGGAAGCATGCTCTTTGCTCTAGACTAGAGAATGACCAAGGAGCAACAAGCTGTGTGCTCGACCTTTTTTGTATAAGATTCCGAATTGACATCGAGTCCATGTCCACTCTCTTTCGCGATATCCATGTACACATTGTTTGCTCAGTGGATTGCGAAAACTTCGAATGATTTTTTATTAGCCTAAACTGAAATTTCGAACTAGTTTTCCCAATGTTTAGCGTCTTCCGAAAAAACAACACTACTCTATTGCCGCTCCAAGCTGCATATTCAACTTGCAGCACAGTGCAACAACAAACCATGGCTGAGATTCCTCACCTACTGGTCAAAATTTAAGGCGGCTTGATGAAACCACCGAAAAGATATCTTACACCCTAGACTTTTGTAAAGTATTGCTGTAGAAGTAAAATACTAAACTCAAAGCCGTGCAACACAAGTAAGGATTTTATCATAGACCACCTTCACAAAGTTTTAGCCGATCCTACCCGTGCACAAAGGCCTTTGCTCTCTGCCTCATCTGGCATTCAAGCTTCTAAAGATGGCTCCTGTTTCTCTGCACTCTATAACAGAAGGATATCGGTCACGGCATATTGTAATGTAAGCAATGTGTACCATAAGCATGAAACTGGCAAGATCCCAGGTAACAAGTCTTCGGAAATTCACTTCGGTTGCCCGCAGCAGCTGCGGCGCAATTTTATGAGTTGGCAGTGGCTTTATGGGTAAAAGATCTAATAGTTTCTTTTGTTTATCTTCCGAAAAGTGTATCGTTCTATTGACTGGCGTTATTTGCTTGAGACCATAAATGCAAAACATTTTTCGTAGCTGCTGGCATGCGACTAGATCATGGGTTACCAACGTGGTGCGGGTCTGTTCTAAAAATAACATTAGCATGATCAATGTCTTCACATAAACAAATATCAATACTAAAATAATTGAAGATAAATTGAGCAAAATTTTTATTTCGTAAGTTTGTACCAAACTAGTAGCCCTCGGACGAGTTTGATTAAAAAACAAATTCCTCGCCACTAAGCCTGAGTTAAATGGATTAAATTAAGTTACTTGGAATCCTGAAGTTGGAGAAGTGCATTTTTCGTGCATAANGGCATCTAGGCCAGAACGTATGACATGGGCACTGGTTTTGTAANCACCCTATTTAAGAAGAGGGCGTTCTCTTTGCAGCTGCTTAGGTAGAAGATTACTGCCAAAGAGTTTTTTTGCAAGTAAAACAACAGCCCGGCATNTAATCTACCCTACTTAGGCTGCCCATAGGGATACACAGTGTACAATTGCACTGAGTCCAGAACATAATTTCTATTTACGTACTTCGTGTGTGTGCGTGTGCTTCATATGTTCCTGACAAGCATGTAGAAGCGGGTGTAACCTCACTCCTCGTGTTTTTTCAGTGTACATCAATGAATAGATGATTGCCATTTGGTGTCTACGCAATTTTTCCAGTTCTTCCAATAATCAAACGTTTTTGCATGAACATCATTACGCAAGAACCCAACCAGTGATGTTTTAACAATGAAATTCTTTCTAAAACGCTCCATCAGGGTCTGCCATGAATCACGACACGCCATTTCAGCTGAAGTCGAATAACTTCAAATTTGACCTCGCGATACTCATCACAGCCTAAGTAAAAACGCAAAAACAATTGTTTGTTTAAAAGTTCGTAAATTTCAACACCAGCACTTTACAAAATAAACGGCTCATTTGAAAATACTACGAAATAAAACGGAGATTTTTTCATCAGGACTTACCACTCCATGTATAGTCAACTGACCACTTGAACACACAGCAGCATCCGGCAACGGATTAGTAAAAATTTCCACATTCTTAGCATTAACTTTGGCAAAGTCTATCCAGTCATGAAAAATGCTCTCTCGAAACTCACTTACTGTACCATCAGAGTTGTATTCATCTGAAAGAAACTTTGAAATTTACCAAGAATGGCAGTTCTCCGTAAAAGAAGTTTGCGGCTACTTCTNAAATTTGTACTCCATTTTTTTAAAGCACCGCTCCACACCAACAATATACTAAGCACAGCAGTTTTACGCACTTATCCAAACCAATATCGTCCAGATATCGTTTTAAATCCAGAAAAATGCCAAATCTATCTGTTACGATAATGGTAAATCAAACAGCATCGAATCAAACTCAAAATAAAACTGCCGATACCAAAATCTAGCAGAAATCTGAGCTGCAAGAAGGATAAGTACAAAATAGGTCTCTGGGCAATAGCGTAAGCATAACTAAAAATGCCTTTGTTTTGTCCTCAAATGTACCACTGTACCAATGCTAATGCTTAATACGCGCTTGTCCCAACAAAAAGCATCAAGCATCAAGAAGCAAGGAGTAGAACAAAATTTTATCTATTTACAGAGATACGCTGTTCAACGCAGACACGTGGTCAGGCAATATGCAACAAAACGCAGAGTTTGTGTAAATCAGCTGCATAGGGCTCAAAATGACACCCAACGCTACCTGAATAATCGCAAACAACTTGAAACAGTGAGTAGCAAACAACTTCACCTAGAGTAGGGCTTCTCAACTGGGGATCCATGGACCCCGAAGGGTTTATGGTGACTTACTGAAGGGGTCCACATGATTTTCTTATGAAGTAATACTTTCGTTGCTGACCAGCAATAAAGTCCATGATGTCTAAAGAACCCATATGAACAACGACTATGTTGGTTATCTACTGCGGTCCACAAAGTTATCTGAAAAGGCATGGCGGTCCACGGACGAAAATGAGTTGAGAAACCCTGACCTAGAACACGAACAGACTTTGTACAACCACAGCAATAACTAAAGCTGAAACAATCAAATTTGGGATCAATCGCAATGCTAATCGTCCATCGATATGGGTATCCTAAGCTGGCATTTTGACGGATTGGTTATGCTTCCTTATTACTTTTGAACTAAGTGATCAGATTAGCTAGAACCACCTTGCGCCAGCTTCCATATACTTCTGGAAATTTTACGAATTTTTTTAGTTCGCTTCAATGAGGCAGAGTCAACTTCCGGTGTGGACAAGTCTGCACAACGTTCATAAAAACTCGTAAACAGATGATGAAAACAGACTGACCACAAAGTGAGATTTGCTGTAAAGAAATGTAGGCATGCCAGTCTGGTATTAACAAGAAAACTTAAAATATAGCTGCAGCCACCTTGCATAAAATAATCTAAAATCTGAGACAAGCCAACCTAACTGTAATTTACCAGATCCTATGATGATAGCAAGTAAGTGCAAGAAAATAACTGGATTTGACCTACACAGTTGTTTGATTCCTACAAATAAGAAATTCAATGCACAAAAATCAGAAATCAACAAGCAGTTTCTTTAATGTGGCCCTTTTCATCTGTTAAACCTCCAGATTTTTTCTCTTAAAAACGTCAAAACAGGTTTAAAAACCAACTCAGGCTTTTCAGCCTGCTCTCAACGCTNCATGCACTTTTTGTTACAGGAGTGTACTAACATAATCTGAAAACCAGACTTGTTGTAAGCTGTTACATCCCACAGACCTAACACAAATGCTCACAGTACCTTGCAACGATTGCTAAGAAACTAGTAAGAATTTGATTGGTTCAGCACTATAGTTTTTTTTGTATTGTGAATAAAAAATTAGCATGAACTAGTGCACGGTCTAGAGCTGTTTACAGATTTTTAATTCGCTAACACTAAACGTAATAGTAAAGAAGTGAAGACCACCATACCTGAAAACACATTGCAGAAATTTGGTTGAACATGCTGCTTTCTGTATAAATCAAACTTCAGAGGAGCTCTGTCTCCATGACGAATAATGACTTGCACCTGCTTTAATGTCCAGTCTTCATTGCCTTGGCCTGCAAGACATTCATTAATAGCTTTCTTGAAAACAAATCCACCTGTTGATACACAACTCCCAAACCTTCACTTGATTCTTGCTGGGTATATCCAGAAACAGGGTTGCAGAAATATTGAGCTGGCTTCAAAAGCTGTTGTTTCACCGCTGCAGTTGGAAAAGTGCAATGAAAATAAATAATATCAAGCAGTATCTAATTTTGAAACATCCAGTTAAAATAATTGGAATAACCATAGTTTGGCACGGTTGCAACCTCTCCAGTGGCGTTGCGTTGAATGTGTGATCCACGACGAACGGGATGTGCGCGAAGAACAACAATATGTGTACATGGCGCGAACAAGCAATAACAGAGTTATCGTGGCGTGTAAGCTTTGCCGATATTAACTTGTGAACGATTGAACATGATGACTGGCGTACGCGGAGAGTGATCGTGGCACGTGAACTCTATTGCTGCTTGCTGCCATAGTGCGAAGCTTTGCGCACATGCTGCTCGTTTTTTTTTCGATCGCAACAGCACCAAGGTTCTCGTAACACCAAAAACTGTGATTCCTTTCAGATATACTCAGGCGTTTGGATAGGGCATAACTCAATATTTTGTTTTTTCAAATGGGTACCTTTTAGTACACATTTAATTAAGTCAGCTTGCAACATTCTAAGCAAACACTCTTAACTTGAGAGGAGCTTTTATGCTTAATTCCTTTCAAATAAAGAGTTATTCTCAGCCAGAAAAAAATGACTGAGCTTTTGGGTTTGAAACATTTTCCATACATGTCCTTTGCTTCACCTATGACAGTCAGCTGTTTATTGCACTTTGCTTTCATTCTTAGCAAAAATACTAGCTGACGACAATGTCAGATGGAATACCAACTTGGTTGGCAACGCCACCTGCTTTCTTTGAGGGCTGTATTTACTCACACTTTTCAAAGAGAGCTCATCATTTTTACTATAGCATGCTGTTGAAATCATCATCATTACAGGTCCAGGGTCACAAACTGCTTTTCCAACAGCAGGTCAATGTCAGAACAAAGTAAGACATCTTAATGATTGGCATAGTTGATTATATCATGCATTAAAAAAACATGTCTGTTATTACTTTGCATGCCAAACCACAAATGTTTTTTCAGTTTTCTATTGACTGTGAGTTAGCTTTTTTTAAAACAGTTAAGACCAGTAATTGATATACATACCTTTTTCTAAGCCCAGTCATTGATTTGCCTACTGATTACTGTGCTGAAAGGAATTTCATTAGCATGGTTCTGCTGACACAATAAGTTTCTAAAAATGTGAAGAAGTACACACTTGTGTCCTGCTGGCTTTGAGTTGATGGATGTTCAGATGGTTCATGACCAAAGGTGGTGGAGCTCCAGTACAAGGCTTTTAACAAAGAAAAAGCATCTGCACAAAAACATTAAGCACAATGTAGGCATTTCAATAAAATTATTTGCTTGAAAAACAAGATTGGGTTTGGACAGACGTTACTTTGCACAAACATGCCAATAACAAACTTATGTGCACCAGTTAAAAATGCATTTAGTTCATTGACAACAACATAATGTAATTGCGAATGCTTTCCTTAATCCCTATTATCAAAAAATTTCCAAAATTTTGCCACTATAATTATTAATGATTATATGTAAGTCGTACGGTGAACTCACCTATCTCTAGAAAGTGTGTTGTGTAGAAGAAAAAACAGGTGCTGAATCAGCTATTCAGTAAAAGATTTTGTGTGGAGTGCAGATCAGTGCAAACAATAACTACTTTATTAACAGGGTATAGGGAAGATTACCAGCTTGGGCTGTTTCTTGTGCTGAAAAAAAGCATTTCCTTTTTACAAAAAATTGTTGCCCACACAGTTTCATACAAAAATCATTTACTATACCCTCTTCAGCAAAAAGGATTTACTAAAGCCCATTTAAGATCATTTTTAAGACTACTATTAACTGCAGGGCCATCCTGTGTCAATTCTCAGGAAGTGGTAAGGTCACCTCTCCAATTTTCCTGAAATTTTACTCAAGTTGTCATCACCCCATATGATGAACATCTGCAAAATTTCAATGAAATCTGTCAAGAAATCACATGATTATAAAGCTTTTTAGTTGGGGGTGTTTAGTCAGGGGGGGCGCAAATTGTTCGTATTTAGCCGTGTTTAAAGCCTTATTACTGCCAAACTACATTAGTGAACAACCCCAATTTTCAGGGATGCTAGTAACTTTGCCAAGTATTGAAAAAATAACATTATCTACATTGTGACTTTCAAAGGTCAAAGGTCACCGACACCCAAAATTGACTGTTTCAAGCTCTTGCTACAAATTTTCAAACCTTGGCACAGTTTTATTTCTTGATATTTTTTGCTCATATTTGGAAGAATTGTTGCTGATGAAATTATCTTTTTCCTTAGAAAATTTTATTGCAAAATATTGAAAGGTTTGTGAGATATCTTGGGACAAACTTGGCATGAAATGAAAAAACTAGAAAAGTGGGGTACCTTTGTCGCCTCGGTTACCCATGACCACAGTGAAATTTTGTGTTGAAAAAATTTTCACATATTCAGTATGATATGGCAAGTTTACCATACAAAATTCATGAATGGTTCTCAATGTTTTCATAGAGAAAAAATTTGAGAAAGTTTGTGCAAAAACTACAAATTTTGTGTAATACAGAGGTCTTAATATTTACTATTTTTCATTACACCATTGTTATTCAAGCTAGCATTGTTACTTCACAAATTCATTATTAAATTCTATAATTATGTTGTGTCTTGTGCAAAGTCAATTGTTTGTTTAGGTGAAATGAAACCGAAAATTTTGTTTCATTTCACTCAACACTTGTACGTCCATTCTAGGAATATATCTTACCTGGATTTCAGCCTAAACCCAACAGTTTTCGGTTGCCTTACAAACGCCATAGCTCCTCCGCTGATTGCGCTAGAGAGCTGTTCAAGAGCTCAAACGGATCGGTAGTCTTCTAGTCTGCACTTGAAAAAATTTTTGGTTGGGAGTTGCAGATTTTTCATGAGTGACGTCATTAGTGAAATAGTTTTTGTGGGCCATTTGACTCATTTTGCCCAGCCTAGGGCACAACCGCTAGGCCAAAGTATTTCGCTGAAGTTTTCATTGGAAACTAGGCTCGAGTCAGATTCTTTTGAGCCTTTGATCAACTTTTTAGCATTTCTGGTTCAAAATTTGTGATCTAAAATTTAAAACGAATTAAGTAATTATCTGATTAGCTGATTAGACGATTATTTTTATTACTTTAGATCATGAAACCAAAACGATGTATTTAATTTCAAACCAAATATATTAAATTTTAAAAAATGATTTTAATGTACAAAAATTTAAAGAAATAAAAATATTTTTGTGGTTGGGGGTGCAGGTTTTTTGTGAGTGACGTCATAAGTGAAGTAGTTTTTTGGTTATTTTGGCTCATGTTGCTTGGCCTAGGGCACAACCGGTAGGCCAAAGTGTTTCACTGAAGTTTTCATTGAAAACTAGGCTCAAGTTTGAGTCTTTTGAGCCTTTGATCGACTTTTTAGCGTTTCTGGTTCAAAAGATATGATCTAAAACAAACAAATTAATTAATTATCTGATTAGCTAATTAGACAATTATTTTTATTACTTTAGATCATGAAACCAAAATGATGTTTTGAATTTTAAACTAAATGCATTTAATTTAAAAAAAAATTTTTTTAATTAAAAAATTAATTAATTTTTTTTAATTAAAAAAAATTTTTTTTTCATAAAAAAATTTTGTGGTTCAGGGGTGCGAGTTTTTGTGAGTGACGTCGTAAGTGGAGGACCTTTAGGCCACATTGGCCCACTTCACCTGGCCTTGGGCCCAAACCATTATAAATGGTAGTATAGCTGAAGTTTTGATTGGAAATTAGGCTACAATCCGAGTCTTTTGATACTTTGGATGACCTGCTGGGGTTTCGGGTTCAAAATTTTACGTATTAAAAATATTTGAGTAATTAGCTGATTAGATAATTAATTAATGTTTCTTTTAGATTGTAACTTTTGAACCAGAAATGCTAGAAAGTCGATCAAAAGCTTTTCACCCTTTCAGTCCCGCGTGTGCCACTTTTCTTGCAGAGCTTTGAAGTTCTATAACTCACCAGGTGATTGAGCTAGAGAGCCGTTCAAACTCTCTACGGATTCACCAAGTCTTGTAGCCAAAATTGAAAAAAAAATTTTTTTTTCGTTTTGGGTTTGAGCTTTTCTGGGGGAAACATTACAAGTAGGGTTGTTTTTGCGTTATTTTGGTCATCTTTGCCTGGCCCTGGGCACCCTCTCAATGGGCCATTTTTTTGGACTCAAAGTTTAGTTGAAAACTAGGTCGAAATCCTCATTTATAGGGCCTTTGATTGACTTTCTAGCATATCGGGAGCGAGAATTATGGCTCATAAACCAAAAATTGACCAAAATTTTGCTCCCTCAAAAGCCACTCTGAGGGGCATTTCTCCCCAGGCAATAACTCGCCTCAGATTGAGCTAGAGAGCTGTTCAAACCCTCTAAAGACTCGTGAAGGTACATAGTTTGCAATAAAAAAAACATTTCAGTTTAGGATGTCTGGTTTTTTTAATGCTTATATAATGATGGGATGTTTATGTTATTTTTTGCCGACGTCAGCATTTTTGCCCGACCTCCCTTTAAGACCCGCAGGAGCCACTTAAATGGCATAAATTTTTTTTTTAGTTTAGCTGTTTTTTGGCTACTATTCGGGACTTTGAAAGGTCTGAACAGGTTTTTAGCGTTCCTGGTTCCAAGATTAAGACAAAAAACTCAAAATTAATTTGGGAAATCCCCAAACGTATTGAGAAAAACCCCTTACCAATTAGCTGTTTTCTAGCCTAACTTTTGAACCAGAAACGCTAGAAACTCAATCAAGGGCTCAAAAAACACGTGTTCTGCCCTAGAATCCAAAAATACTGCAAGCTACAATATTGGCACGTGGAATCGTATGATGACGTCATATAATTAACCAAAAAGCATGCCCCTGTCATGATCCCATTTGCCCAAAGCCCCCCAACCAAATTAAAAAATTATTATTTTTTATTATAAACTACAAAACGCCAGTAGTCACTACGGGGTTTGAACAGCTCTCTAGCTCAATCTGTTGCTGAGTTATGGCTGGCCAAAGTTTGCTCTGAAAGGGAAAATTATGCCTTTTCTGAAAAGTTTTGAATTAGGTCAAAAACTGGGTTTTTGACCCATAATTTTGGCTACAGATATGCTAGCAAGTCAATCCAGGGCTCTACAAAACTTTGAGCCAAAAGGGTGGGTCAATGGGTTGGGGCCCAGGTCTGGCCAAAGGTGGCCATAATTTCCAAAACATGCCTTCTTTGTGACGTCACCTCCAGACATCCCCCCACAAAGAACAAAAAATGTTTTTCTTCGTTTTTGACTACAAGACTTGCTGAATCCATGGATGGTTTGGATAGGTCTCTAGATCAATCGCCTGGCAAGTTATAACATTGCAAATCTCTGCAAGATTTGGGGTTTTCGCGGGACTGAAAGGGTTAAAAGACTCGGACTCGAGCCTAGTTTCCAATGAAAACTTCAGTGAAACACTTTGGCCTAGCAGTTGGGCCCTAGGCCAGGTAACATGAGCCAAAATGACCCAAAAACTACTTCACTTACGACATCACTCAGAAAAAATTTGCAATCCCGGACCAAAAAATTTTTTTTGAGTGCAGACTAGAATACTGGCTGATCCGTTTGAGCCCTTGAACAGCTCTTTAGCGCAATCGGTGGGGAAGCCATGGCGTTGGTAAGGCAACGGCAAACTGCTGCTTTTAGGCTAAAATCCAGGTACAATATATTCGTAGACCGGCTGTCAAAGTGTTAAGTGAAATGAAACAAAATTTTTCGGTTTCATTCCACTTAAACCAGCAATTGACTTTGCACAAGACGCAATAGAATTCCAGAATTTAATAATGAATTTGTGAAATAACAATGCTAGCTTGAATAACAATGGTGTAATGAAAAATAGTAAATATTAAGACCTCTGTATTACACAAAATTTGTAGTTTTTGCATAAACTTTGTCAATTTTTTTCTCTATGAAAACATTGAGAACCATTCATGAATTTTGTATGGTAAACTTGCCATATCACAATGAATATGTGAAAATTTTTTCAACGCAAATTTTCACTGTGGTCATGGGTAACTGAGGCGACAAAGGTACCCCATTTTTCTAGTTTTTTCATTTCATGCCAAGTTTGGCCCAAGATATCTCACAAACCTTTCAATATTTTGCAATAAAATTTTCTAAGGAAAAAGATAATTTCATCAGCAACAATTCTTCCAAATATGAGCAAAAAAATATCAAGAAATAAAACTGTGCCAAGGTTTGAAAATTTGTAGCAAGAGCTTGAAACAGTCAACTTTGGGTGTCGGTGACCTTTGACCTTTNAAAGTCACAATGTAGATAATGTTATTTTTTCAATACTTGGCAAAGTTACTAGCATCCCTGAAAATTGGGCTTGTTCACTAATGTAGTTTGGCAGTAATAAGGCTTTAAACACGGCTAAATATGAACAATTTGTGCCCCCCCTCGGCTAAACACCCCAACTATAAAGCCTTATAATCATGTGATTTCTTGACAGATTTCATTGAAATTTTGCAGATGTTCATCATATGGGGTGATGAGAATTTGAGTAAAATTTCAGGAAAATTGGAGAGGGTGACCTGACCACTTCCTGAGAATTGACACGGAATGGCCCAGCAGCAATTTTCTTGCAAAAAATTGTGTGAAACTTAGCACATCAAACAGTAAATAATTGCATTTATTCTGTCTAATGACAATGGCAAAATTGCAATGCAGGCTAAATTTAAATTACGTTGCGACCCAGAGTGGAGGTCCCGTGTTGGGTCGCGACCCACTATTTGCGGACCCCTGCTTTAGGACCAAAGGAAATTTTTAACACTTTGGCACCCGGGTGGTTTCGGCGATTTTCACAAAAAAAACCAGCAGTTTTCGGTTGCCTTACCAACGCCTTAGCTCCTCCGCCGATTGCGCTAGAGAACTGTTCAATGGCTCAAACGGATCGGCCAGTCTAGTAGATTGCACTCGAAAAAAAATTTTTTGCTTGGGGGGTGCGGGCTTTTTGTGAGTGACGTCATAAGTGGAGGACTTTTAGGCCACCTTGGCCCACTTTGCCTGGCCCTAGGC
>JGI24021J15306_10009076_pt1 | contig 12282 bp, 7 predicted proteins | sample Ectturendosymbi1_FD_15306 | JGI IMG/M metagenome (IMG submission 15306)
TTTAACCCCCCCAACAAAGCTCCAAACTGCCTCAAATTGAAATATGAAACACTGAAAGTTAGTTTAAGTTTTGTCAAATTGGAATGTCAAGCCCCCTGCACGACGGTGAAGCTCCCCTGTTGAAGACTTTCTGGTGACAATTCTGGTCCAATCGTTTGCCTGCAGAGGAATACTGAATCATATAAAACAAACTAAGGCCCAGTTCAACTTGCCTCTGGGAAAAAAAAACTTTCAAACGCGTCTTCGTGACGTTAGTTAAGACGCTTCAAAAATGCATTTCAGGAAAACGTGAGATGCTCTTTAAGGTTCGAAAAAAATTCTTCATTAGGCTTCACTTTTCATCGATGTTACAAACCCAGACATTTGCCGTTGCACCAACAAGTTTTGGTATACAAAATATGCTGGCTATTGTATTCTTAACATCATGTTTGCAAACCAAAGCTCCTAACCAGTTTCCTAATATACGTCGTGTTGATCATGGTTTAATTCGGAAAGGTTAACGTTAAAATGCGACTGACAAGACAGCAATGGTTGAAAAGTAAATGACTTGGTGCCTGATAGTGCAGGCCCAATTGTGACATTAGATGTAAAGATTCTCGAAATGTCAAATTCAAACACCTCTAACTTCACTTGCTTGTAATTGGTCCACTACATCTCTTGATTTAATCTTTTGATCTTTCGCGTCGCGCGTGTTGCTTTGCTTGTTTGTTATAGCGTTCTACAGCTGACCTTCCTTTTTGATGTTTCATATCAAAACGTCAGCGATCATTTTCTCTTTGTAGTGTTGCTTCAGTCATTTCTTCAATACTTGTCATTTCCTCAATGAAGGCTTGCTGTCAAATTGGTTGAAATAATCGGCGTCGTTTTTGATGCAGCAGTTGAGCAAAATTTTATTATATGATTCAGTATTCCTGTTCCTTGGTTCTCCAAGTACGCACAGGTACATGTCTGCATATTTTTAGGTAAAACACAAGAGCAAAAACGAACAACTGCTGCACGAAATACAGGTTAAAATCGAACACGTTTGTTGTTTTTTTTACAGCGCTTTTCTCCTGAATGATCAATAAGAACCTGCAGCAAGATCATTGCAGTTCTATTGCTATACACTGATGATGATAACAGGAGTTTTCGAAACGTTTGCAATATGTCATTTGTATTGTTTGTTTTAGCTGTGATATTCATTATAAGGCTATTCAGCACTTCAGCTTTTTGTGTACCAAAGGAATTCTTTGCTCATGCCACTTCCACATGCATTGGATCAACATTCAGTTTACCCGCACAAAGAATCTCCTCCCCGCGCCCGCCCCACACCCGCACGCATAGCTGGTTCCCGCATCCGCCCCATACAAGACTGACAGTTGCCACACGTCCATCGTATGAATTGATCAGTTTAGTTTACTTTATTTAAAATTTTTTTCTTATTTTTATGCTTTGCTTGGCAGATTATAGCAGCGTGATCAGTTTCATAATGTCAAATAAATTGGCCGATACCTGTATAATAACACGGATATTTGCCTGATAGAGTGACAGATTAACACGTTTATAATTATTGATCGAATGATACAACCACCTTGGCAGAAGTCTTGAAACACAAAAGAAAATATTAAATGGTGAGGAAGCCCATTTGGGTCTAAACCACTTGAAACAAGATTTCAGTATTTACAACTCAAATTCAGTGAAAGCGTTGCAAAAACCGTGCAGGAAAAATTTTGGAAACAAAAGAGAGTTCAATTAACTGCACTTTGTAATTGAAGCATAGATATTGAAAAACATTTTGAAAGGTCATGAGTAGGGCAAGTTTTTGTTGCAGTAAAAAGTGAAAAAGTTGCATTTATTTTCAATGAAAGTTGCATTTATTTTCAACGATAGTTTGCATTTATTTTCAACGAAAGTTGCATTTTTTAACTACACTTTAACATCTTGTGCAATACTTGATAAAAATTGCAGTAAACAGTTGCACGTAAAAATTGAAAAAGTTGCAAAAAGTTGCAATATAAAATCCCTGGAAACAGCTCAAAACATTGAATTACATATATTTTGAGTATTTAGGGAGCTGTTGGAAGCTGTAAAAAAAGTTGCAAAAGTTGCAAAAACTTGCCCTAGTCATGAAGAATTATTCCAGCCATTGCAATGCATTAGGACTCCTGCTATTATTCTACAAATTATAGATCTTCTTTGTCAAGATTATGTAAAATTATCTCAGTGTTCTCCTCGATGACCAATGATCGGCTTTTTTGTCATCAGTTTAGTAAATATTTTGTTGAAATAAAGCACGCAAAATGCAAAACATGAAGTGGAGATCAAGTCATTTTAATTGCAGCAATGGCAACTACTAAAACAGCCAAACAAGCTTTAATCAGTTGAAAACCTGTTACAATTTAAAGAAAAACAACAGAGTTTTGAGACTTCTTGTTTCCGTTCACAAAATCAACCTAAACGTTGTTTTGATTAATAAAGATCACCTCTATCTACAGAAATATACACAGCGTTCTAGTTTAATTCCATTTTTTTTATAAACGAAGCCGTTAAAAGTCGTTCGCCCATTTCACCTTCAGATAATGTTATTGCTGTGACACAGCTTAACATAAACTGCTTAAAATGCAAATTTCAAACACATAGGAAAGATTATTATTTTGGTTTAATTAATAAAGATCACCTCCATCTACAAGAAATATCCAGAGCACTCAAGTTTTCAATTCCATTCTTTATCAACTAAGCCGTAGAAAGTCGTTTGCCATTTACATTTCACCTTTAGACAATGTTTTTGTTTTGACACAGATTAACATGAAGTGCTTAAAATGGAAACTTCAAACACACAGCAAAGATTATATCTAACGTTTGAGTGAGCTCAGCACATCATATCAGCAATCTGTAATCGTTTGAAAACTGGAAACATCGTTTTCATAATGGCTTCAACACTTCGGTATGATATATGTACAGAAGAAGTTGGCTTGATGCCATTTCTCTTCACCAAATCCCGAAATGTGCAGATAAATGTGGACAGACAAAGTAATGACACATGAAGCATCCGCGTTGGTCTGAAAAACAAAGTTGATGATCTTGGCAATTAGGTCAATTTTTTATAAAATGTTTTTGTTAAAAATAATGCACAAAACATAACGGCTATCCTAACAAAAGTCTTTTGCCTCCCTAAAGTAGGATGTACTAAATTAAAACAAAAAGTGTTTTTGTACAAAAATAATTTAGAAAGGCAAGTATAGTGGATTGTATGAAAATTTTGGTTTCAAATTCATTAGTAAATCATTAGTAAAAACACTTTAACTATTTTGTGATTACCGCTATTTTCATTCATATTTGCTAATACTTAAAATATTTTAGTTGTTTTACACAAAAGGTAAACAAAACGCTCGTTAGAACGATCAGAAGAAACAATGCACGATCCAAGTTTCACTTGAAACAAATATATTTTGAATTCCTTTTACAAAAATTTAGAAACTTTCACGCGAACTTCATGCCACTCCCTCGCCAGGAAGTTCTATTTTGAGCAATTTGCACAACAATGTCAACAGTCTTTGATTGAAAACCTACACTTTCTGGTTAGAGGTGGTGATGCCTTAAAGAAAATAGCGACGTAAAAACGCGTCTATTACTTCGTAACAGCCTTCGAGAAGGGTACATTCATTTGCACATCGCCAAATCTATCTCACGTTTTGAGAGTTTCTTGCAATAGATCGGACACGAATTACGACAATTACGTATATCAACTGAGATGCCAACGCTAATCTTCGCCACACATGCAGCACACTAACTGTTTAGCGATATGTAGGTTTCACGATACTGGTTTTGAGCAGTGGTGAAGTTCTCTGATGCGGTTGTTTCGGGATGATTTAAGGTCTCACAAAGGTTTCAAAATGGCTTCTTCGTTGGTCTAGCCCTATTAAAAACACCGTTATGTCACAAACAAGTCAACAGGTATGCTGAAGTAAGATCTTAGATAGAAACCACAGGTATGCGGAAAGTAACATCCACAGGTATGCGGAAGTAACATCTTAGATAGAAAAAATAATCGTCGCGTGTTGCAAACTTTTCAAACTTCAACAAATCGTTACAAAGAACACCTGACAACGAAAACAGTTTCAAATTGAACTTACGTCTGGCTAGAGAACAAGAAGCAGCAATAGAAAGCCATTGTTTGCTGCAGTATGACAATGCGCATCGAACAGTCAAATGACCGCGGTAATCATGTCCTTCATAATAAAAGAATTACAACTGGTTAAAATCAAACTAGTGTGGACAAAAAAGACGAAAACGTGTTTTGTTATACCCAGCTTCTATTCTGCTTTCTGGAGGTTCAGCAAAGGCCTAAAGGCCCTCATCTCCGCTTGCTTGCGCCTGGGACCAGGCCCTGCGCGGCTACGTTCGCAATGAATACTTCGCTAGTGGCGAGTCATTGGCAGCATCGGGCGTTAACCGTTCACTTCCACCACCTATCAGTGGCAAGCATGTGGCTTCACAGCCGCAAGTACCGTTTTCCAAGTTTTCAGTATAACACTCCCGAGAAGCAAACCTAGCTTATCAGTTTTGGTGGTGCGGGTTCTACAAACATCGTTGCTTAGCTGGTCATTATTGTTCTAATTTACGTTAAGCGAACCATAACCGTGGAAAGACCAAGCTAAAGATTTTTGCATGACAAAAAAAGTTGTCCGAATATCACATGAATGTCAACCACCGCCCTGTGCAACCATTATTTCCAAACAAACTAAGGGTTACAAACGTCATAGTACGCCTTATGGTTTGTTTATAACAGTTAACATGGGATTCATTTTGTCACAAAAACATTTATGTACAAATTAAAATATTTGTGAAACTCCAATATCCGCGAGAATTTGAAGTTATTCGCGTCGACACAATAACACAATCTGTCACTGCCAGTATGCATGTAATAACAGGTTTTAGATTTGCTAGATGTCCCGAACCTTTCAACACAAACTTCAGGCTTAACGACAGCTTCAGACAACCTATAAACGCGCTTTGGTGCATTGAACAGACGCGCCCTGTTTGCAATTTAACACAGCAACAGTTAAGATAGTTACCGCTGTGAATATTTTAATGTATTTTAATTAGGTGCCGAGCTGTTATGTGGGAAGTCGCGAGAGATGAAAAGCAACATGAAACAAAGCAATGTCGCAAACAGTACTCAAGATTTAAACATAATCAACAAGAATGTCTGTAAATTTAACAACAGACGATTGTTAGGAAATGATATATGAGGAACTGCCGACCATGTTGTAAGCTTTCCGAAAAATATTCTCGGCCATTACATTTTTCCACACAGTGTAAGTGAAATAAATGTTTAAGAAATTGTTTTCACTTATTTTTGTTTCTCAGCGTAACGTTGTTTTTTTGTACTTTTTTGAATGGGAACCGCAATCAACTTGTTCTTAGGATTGGTGCTACAGGAATGTCGACTATTAGAATTGAAAAACCACGAAAAAGGACCTATTTGAACAAACTCGCCGTGTTCTTCAGAATTGACGTAACGACTGCTCTGCATAAAACCGAACTTTTTATCTGCACTGCACGCACTAGGTCAGATATGATCACAAATTCATTTTATCATTTGAGACAAACGAAATTGGTTTTATTTCCTAACGTTTATGTTCTTAACATTACTTTGCTCACACAATCCGTTGGTTTTATTATACAAGGTGAAGTGATTGGCTTCTTAGAAACACTTCCACTGCACTTGCTGCAAATTAGAAAAGTGTGATAACGAAAATATGAAAACCGGAAAAATAACAAAATAAACAACTGGTACTTATTTACAAGAAACATGTGTAAAACTACAATGCTGGTAAACCAATACAAATGAAACCGAATAAAAGCCAACATAGGTGGCATGATCAGGTTTCCTTGTTCTTAGTGATTAATGTTAGGAAATGGGTTATATTTTAATATCCGCTTTATGAAGCAAATAATAAACTACGTTTAGCTTTCAACCAGGGACATCTTTGATATTTATCATCAAACCATCTGAGATGCTGTTAATATGCACCCAACAATGTCTATAAGGTCACTCAACTTCCAGCAGGAAACCTTAAACACATCTTTGCATTAAACCACAAATTGAAATAAACAAACTGCAGAGCAAGCAAACAAATCATCTCACGGTTGCAATTTACGTTTACACTCCGCTAATCAAATCATTATGAAAGCCTTAAAAATCTGAAATATTACCTCGAAAAAATTTTCAAAGAAAGATGTAAGAGAAACGTAATCATAATCGCTCTTTGACCGAGAAACATCATTTACTCAAAATGTGTTTTGTGTGACCACGTTTCTCATTCGAGTTTGTCAATCACATCCAGAGTAATAATCACATCAAATACCTTAAATTTTCGGCAAAGAAAACGGCCAGCTGCTCGGCAAAATGTGCCATTAGACAAATCTATCAAAATTTTACCCTAACCTTTTCTTTCACTGTTAGTTTTGTTGTTGTATTTTTGTAAACTGACTTTTTGCATGGGGCAATTTGGTGTGTGTTCAACATATATATATATTTTTTTTTCTTGGAATGTTGATGTAGTTTTCTGAATGACAATCACGTTCACATCAAGAGAACAGACAACCTCAAAATTCGTCAATGCACGTTATCAACTTTTACTTTAACAAGCCAACAAAACGTGGCCAACAAAACGTTACAAACGAAAATATTGAGAACCAGCCTTGTGCTGCGAGGACCTTCTGTCCTGTATCAGAAAAAGCATTGTGCTGTGGCAGCCTTGTGCTGCAGAGACGTAAAGACCGTTTGTCTTTATTTAACGGACCAATCTTCGCGGTCCTTCTAATGTTCAGAAATATTATTATTATAATTATTTTGGTCGTGTTTTTTGGCGCTGTGCAACAATAGAGTTTTGCAGCGCCAGGTCTGAACTGAGAGTGTGTTTTAGATTGTTTGTCATGGACAAATGCCAGTACATGGCAGCTGTACATGTGCGAATCGAGGGATTCGTGTTCATGTGCGAATGCCAGTACATGTGCGAATCGAGTGATTCGTCCGTCGATGCAGATTGCACCCTGGTGTAGTTGTACGACAGTTCAAAACCACGCTATGTAGAAAAATAATCTATATGGAACAAGTATACCAGAGGCGATTTTGACAATACCAGAAGGTGAATTTATCTTAACACCCATCTCTCAACACGTTTCTCTGCAACAAACATTTCACTCCGTGCAACCCACCTCTCCTCGAAACCACACCCAAGTCCTGTAATGCTCAGAAATGGTACCTCGTTCTTTATTATTAATATTATGAGGCGGGGAATGGCACTGTATGACTGCGAGGTCTTGTAGTGCTAGGGCAGGGGTAAAGAGATTCTATATGCGTATGCCTGACTCTTGCACAAGAGCTTCCACATGCTTCGCAGCAGGTGTGTTACGTAGGATTTCTGAAGTGGAAAAATTCATACCAAGATTTTCGACTGCGCGTTTCAGACGTCGTCGCTCCTTTTAATTTGGACCACAGAGAATAACTTTTGCAAAGTTGGATAAAACATTAAGGGAGGTGGAGGTCAACGGGCTGGAGGGAGGGGTTGTAAATGTAAAAGATGGAAAACCGTATGCAGCAATGCCTAGAACTTCCAACATTGCTGCTGGCATGAAGAGCGACATCAATATTTGAAAAATCTGAAGACGTCTTGACACAAACCATTTGGCTGCCACCTTTTCCTTTGGAAAGCGGCCGGTCTTTACGAATTGCTATCTCGTCCGGTGATCTCTATTGCTGCTTGCTGCTTGCTGCCACGGTGCAAAGCTCTGCGCACATGCCGCTCGGGATTTTCGATCACAACACTATTGTCTTTTTCGGAAGAGGGGAAAAGCGGTTGTTAAACCATATTCGGAACGGGAGGATATTTGGCAATTCTGTGTGCTTTATAGCATCAGCATACGCCTGTGTTTTTCGTTTAAGGATTTCAGTTTCCTGTTTGTATCTCGGGCAGATTTTATCATTCGTGTAGTGGCCGCCTCCACACTTTCAACATTTGAGCAGCAGCCCTGCGTTTCCTATACTTATGTTCGCCACCGCAGATTGAGCAGCGCAGTTTACCTCGGCAATGGCCAGCGACACGCCCATAGCGGTTACACTTATAACACCGTAATCGTCTCGGAACATACTGTTTCACGCGGAAAAACAAGTATGCAACTTTTACCTCACCAGGGAGGTCAGCAGTAAACTGCAGAAAAACAGATTAAGAATCCTTCAACACATTTTTGAAACGAAACACGCAAGGCATGCCACGAGATCGTCTGTGGAAATATCTATTGGTACGTTATAGATACTCCCCTTGCGCCTAACGGTCGCATCGAACTACCAGCTATCTCGACCGAGACGGCACCATCTGTAAGCTTCGTGTATTGTAGAAGCGTAGTCGTCTGCTGAACACTGCGACATTTCACAGTCAGATTGTCATATCTCAACGGAGAGCAACACCTGTACGAGCCTACGCACTTTAAGGGAGTTATGAATAAACACAGGGCTACAAGCATTTAAATCTCTGCCGGTCTTGCTTGCAAAAACAACCGGCAGCAAATACACGGCTTTGTTTTGTTTGCTGCAACTTTCACCGGAGCCAGGAGTTAAATCGGGAGCTCGGAAAGATTGAGCATCACTGTTATACTCCAACTTGTCTAGGTCATTGTCGTCCATCTCTGGGCGCGAAGCGCACCCGCCTTCTATACTTCGAGCACGTTTGTGGAAAATAATGGAATATCTCCACCCTAATAAAACAACTACTCACGGCAAAGAACAAGCGAAAAATAGAAAATCGAAAAATTAACGCCGAGACGAATTCACACGGCAATAAGCTCTCTACGCGGACAAATGCTTTTCTCCAACTCTTTCACCAGCGACAACAACCTCGAACCTGAACAACTCAGCAACTGCTCTTCACCTGAACTGAACCCGTGGGTTAATCTCCTTACTGAAAGCACAACACAACTCGTTGGCCAAGGAATGTGGAACGAGGCAAAGCCAAAAACGCAGCTGAGGAATTACTCGAGGTCCGATCATTACTCGAGGCCCAATCAAGGGGAGTCGTCGCTAAGGCCAATACGCAAGCAAAGACATGCAACAATTCTGCGAACGTTACTTATCATGACAGTAAGAGTGTCTGTTATTGTATACTTGAGATTGTTTTCATGTCACTATGATTATTATCATGTTGTTGAATACTCGGTTGGCGCAGCGTCGCTAGTGCGATGCACAACGATCAGGGTGTGCCCTAAGAATGCACTTACATGTAAGTGGTGCGGTAGTGATCTCGGTAAAGTGATCTTGATCGTGGTGTGTTATCTCTACTGATAAAATGTGAAGAGCTGAACAGCTACCGGTGAGCAGTGGAAGCAAAAAGTGAAAACAGGGTGTGATCTCTGTTGTGACTTGCTGCCACAGTATGTGGCTCTGCGAGCTTGCCGCTTTCCGACTGCAACAATGTCATCTTTGATAGAATATCTGCTCATTATTGGAAGTCTGAATACACGTCTAAGGATCTATACTGTATTTCATTTCTGGTTGTCGTCAGACACATCAGCCATCTCAGTAGCTCAAGCACTATTCATCCATGTCGATCTGGAATTGACAGGTATATAAATTAGTCATCTGGAAAAACCTCAGGCAACGTTTTGTCTGATTCTACACATAAGTTCAAATATAAACTTTCTGCCGTATCCGGTTTTGAAAGCGACCAACTCGGAACTTTTAACAGGAATGCAAATGGAGTTTGTGTTTTATTTGATACATTAGCTCTTTTTGTACAAACAGAAAAAATGCAGACAGATAATACTTTCTTTTATACGCTTCACTGGATACATTGGATATATCTTAAAACAAAATAATTAAGCATTGGAGATCATCAAAAAATCTTTGGCCACTTTTATATGGTAAAGTACGCAACATATGAGTAAAAACAAAAAATTATCCGGAAGATCTATTGACGCAAGTGAAATTTGGTGTGAAAAAAAATCTTCCAAACAATCGTTCAAGTAACCAGAAAATTGCTTTGTAAAATCTCTGTAATAAGAGCAAAGGGAAAAAACAAACTAACCTTCAATCATGTTGGAAGAAAGTAGTGTCAAAACCAAAAAAATCACCAGGGTAGTTTTGCTTCGAAGAGAGATCATGACATCGATTCTTCTTTCACGCTCTAGAAAACTCAGTGACTTTCTTAAAATCAAGTCAGTCGTTTTTGTGGTTTCGAACACTTTTTCTGGAAGACAATCATGAAAAGTGTAGTATTTTGCAATAATAGAATATTTGCTGAACAACAAATAAATCTTTTGATCGCAAAAGGCTACTGGCAAAATATTCTTGAACTTAAGTTAGAGAAAAAAACAAGAAAAACAATAAAAATTGGTGCATTTCTGAAAAGTTAGAACATTTATCGGAAATTATAATATTTTGCAATGATTGAAGCCTATGAGGGACAATTGTGCTCGGAGTTTCTAGATATCCCTGATTGAGCTCTGCTTCATAAAATATGTTTTCCTAATTTATACAAATTTGACCAGGTACCGATAGAAAGACATCACGAACATCAGTTTATTTTTGCAGACGGGTTCAGAAGTATAAATCGCCAGATAAGACCGCAAGACGTTGTACTTTGTAAAACACATGTACAGTTCATAGAGTTGAATAACAAGTCTGTTTGTCACTAACAAAATAATCAAAACGTTTATCACACCAAAAACAATCGACTTAATTTTCTAACCAGCAATAAAATTTTAAATGTATGGAAAACTATTTTGAGAAAAGTTTGCTATTTTTGGCATGTTGTAATAACAGTACAGTAAATACAACTTACACGAATTTTAATGATAATCTGAGAATCAACAACCACACCTAAATTTTTAATTGCAGATACTGTTGTACCTCTAAAGTTAAACCTTTCAATACTTTTATCCTCACAACATCTACTGGGGAGGATGCCAGGTGCCTTCACGTAAAGCTTCCTGTTACGGTATGCTTAAAATGCCAACCTAACCTGTCACTACGAGAGCAACCACTGCTACCACTACTGGATGTGTTCAGCACAGGATGGGTAGGAATACGCTTTTCTCAAGGCGCGGCAAAGTGTACTTTACAAAAGATAAAGATTTTTTATTCCACGTTTGATATACCACAAAGATTTTACCCCGATTCTCATGTGATGAGATTTTACCCCAATTCTCATTTTTTTCATGAATCGCATAGGTTTTAATTACTAAATCGTTAATTGAATTTCTTTTTTCCCTTCGACGCGTGCAATAAACAGTTTTTAGCCATGCCAATACGTATCAATTATACCAGACCCTCAGCCGGGGTGCGACTGGGCAATTGCCATCCACGCGAAATTTTGAAAAGCATTTTGAAAACGCCAAATTTTTTTATTCGTTAGGTAAAAATAAAAGTGGCAAAAATTTTTCCCCCGCAGTAAATATCAGCTGGTTGCGGCTCTGAACTATACTGTTCCGCCAAGTTCTTTTTCAATATTTGTTGATTAATTTTTCATCAAGTTACAGTCTTCAAAACACGCTGCTTGGTTTTACTCATTCATGTATCCCTGGACTATAAAAGTTGAAGAGACTTTTGCTTGATTAAATCGTAGTCAAAATTTAATTCTTGTCTTCAAACATGAAAAATGAAAGGTTCCTGTTGTTGAGTTCTAGCTTAAATATGAAGAGTTCCAGCCAGTGATGTGGCCGAGCCATATTTGTCGAGCCACGAGTCGGGTCGAGTCACCAGTTCTTCGAATCGTCAAGTCAAATAGAATTAAACTTCCTATATTCTCTATGTTTTTGCAGCTATAAGATGGTTCCAATAAACTACACAGTGGTGCACAATTTTGTTCCAACAGTTTTTAGCTTTTATTTCATTTCTCTCCTTCACTCTCATTTTGCAACAAATGCACCTCCTCCTTCACATGCCCAACAAAACTCCAAAGTAAAAGTATGAGGTCGACTGCCACGATCACGATATATAAAGACCACACTGAACTACAGTAATGTGTATAATCACTAATGCGTTATGCGCTGCTTGCCCCTCAGTTAAAAGCAAAGTCTCAGCACTACCTGAGGATCAGCTGGAATCCCTGATCCTGAAAAACTGGCGTAACAACGCTAGGAGACACAGTCACGACAGAAAATTTGTACTAATCATGCGCAGTTGCGGACTTAGGATTGGGGGACCCGAGACAAGTGTGAAAAAAGGGCCTTTTGATGACGTCATCAAACTCAGTCAACCGGGATAAAACATTTTGATCAACCTTAGGAAAAGGGTATGTAGTT
>JGI24021J15306_10009078_pt1 | contig 12281 bp, 5 predicted proteins | sample Ectturendosymbi1_FD_15306 | JGI IMG/M metagenome (IMG submission 15306)
ATTTGAATTTGAGGTCCCTTGTATGGCCTGTTTGCGCAATAAACAAGACTTTAAAACTGGATTTCTTCTCAACCGAATTTTGAGCTTCAAGGCATATAAAACGTACATCACCGCTATTTAGTTTTAAAACTGTACAAAAACAAAAATATACGATTTACATTTAACGCTACGGCTTATGCTGCAGACAAGGGTAAGATGCATGTTATTTTAAGCACGCCAGAGTTATCAAAGAGGAATTTTTGCGATTCGCTTGAAATTAAATTTATATCACCATTAGGTGAGATCCAGCAAGCCGGTGTATCAGAAAAAGCTGAGAAAGTGTTACTCCTTGTTTTACTTTGATTAGTGATTACAAGCGGTTAGGTACAAGATGTATTTCATTATCACTAACTTCCAGATGGGGAGCTTAAACCCCAGGAAAACGTCAGCCATGACATGAATTCACCAACATGTACACTAGATACAACCATGGGCGTCGGAAGGGGAGGGGTAGAACGGGGGGCGTAACGAGGTTAGATGGCGCCCGGGGCAAGAAGCAAGTTTGGCGCCCCCATGCTCGAACCTGAGGTCTTTCGGAAGCAAATCAGCTTTTGAAGAAAGTACTTGTGACATTGTTGGGACTTTTCGGCGCCCGGGGAATCGCGTTCCCCTTCCCCCCTCGTTACGCCTCTGCGGTAGATGGGGACCTAGGCCCCTCCCTGCATTTTGAAATTTGACATTTTCTTATTATATTTTCAGCAAAAATGGCTGTTTACTTAGTTTCAAGGGTAAAAAATGAAATTTCACCATTTTTGCCCACCATACGAAACTACAGGGTTTCACCTGGAAAATTCTAGTATTGCCCCCCCTGGATAAAATTTTCCGACGCCCACGTACCCAACGTTTGTTTAATCGTGGACAATTGGTGAACCTTAGTGCCTTCATCAGGTTCGACGAAATTATGCAGTAGGTTCCGCAAGCATTTTCGGTGATTTGCGTTGAAATATTTCTTTGGCTTACACATCAAAACGCCAGATAGCCCTGAAAATTTTTGGTGCAACTCTCGGAATTGAGGGGGGAAATCGCCTCCTCTGGCTACCCGCCTGCTTGGAGCGGAGGGCCCGGGACAATTGTCTCCCTTAACCCAGCCCTGACCATACGCCATTGCTCAAAACTAGAATTTTGTAGAGTGAAGAGGAATACAATCAAGCAGTCGCCCCGGGCATCACTAGACCTTTGCACGCCACTGCCTTGGGCATGTTCATAGATTACAATGCTCCCCCTACAAAGCGATGGATTTCATCCTTTTATTGAACTTTGTTATTGTTATGAATTAGTTGCACACCGCAAAGGGGGAAATGGCACGTGTTTCATCTAAATGTAGGATCTACGTGGTTGTCTAAAAAATGAGAAACGAAGTTGCTTTGAAGGTTTTGTAGTCATCAACTGCTGCCGCGACTTTACCTTCCAGATAGTTACTCCCTCAGACCTAGTGGGTCCCTACAATATACTACGAGTGTTCATGTATCCCTGTCAGGAACTCCTGCCCGAAGCTAAAACCCGTTTTTTGTGACAGAGGCTCACAAAAAAACGTGTCTAAGACACGGTTCGAGACTACGTGTGCGACCGGAACAGAGACCAGAAACACTGGCACGCGCAAAACCCACTGTGACAAAATGAAAGCAGTAGTCTCATCAGCGAAGGGGGCGTTGGGAACGAAAACCAGTTGCTTGCTTTTACTCATCAACGTGAGTACCTTTGGGTGAACTTGTAGTTGCAGGAATTACTAATAAATTTAACCTTTCTGAAATTCCACCATATTTGTAATGCATACATGGGCGTACAAAAGGAACGAAAAAGTACGTTTTTGACTGCATTCGAACATCGGGAAAAAGAGGCTCGCAGCTTGTTTGCTGCACAATATTTTTATCGCAGTTGTCTGGGAATGTCTTTGTCATCTGAGAGCTCATTATTCAGTACAGCTACCAGATATTTGTAGTGGTTAACAGATTTTAGATTTTTACCACCCAGTTGTCAATAATGGGGTGACTGCGCTTTTTACACTCTTAGCCTTAAAACGTCATACCAACAGTTTTGCTGCAGTTGAAAATATTTCCATGCGATTCTGCATACTCCTGACACACAGATAAAAGTTCTCTTCGCAGCATTTCCGAAAATGAGAACTTTTCACTTTTAATCAAGATGCAGACCGAATGATCAGGACAGAGTAAAAATTAGTATCCTCGTACAAACACCTGGTTCCGTACTCAACTAGTGTAGTCATGGATTTAGTGTGACAGATGTATAGGNTACTACAGTAGTAATCCTGCCTAATTTTTGTCTTGTTTAGCAAATTCGTTCTAGCTCTATTCTCCTGGCATGTGTTTGAATTTCTATCATAAATGAAGATCCCAAACTTGAGGGATAGCCTATGTCAAGGGTGAGGGGATCTTTGAATGCTACCATTTCGTGCAAAACACATCAGGTGTCTTGCGTAGTTGGCACATAACGGATCAGGTGTTTTTGGGGCAAAACGGCTTTTTTCTGGCATCCATGAGTTGTGTGAATGTTTTTAGAAGCACCTTTACGGCTATGAGCTTTCAGGGCTTGCACTGGTTGCAAAAGTTAGGTTCAAGCATCATTTGGAGCCAAAGTGGTCTAGTAGGTAGATGCGTTCAACACTTGACTAGCACTCATATGACACTTTACTAAACCTTTTCCCAAGCCGTGGTACTGGGATCAACCCAGAAAGACACTAAAGCGTGAGAAACAGTCCTCACGCTAAATTCAGTTAAAAACTATCACGTTTCGAACCGAAAATGCAGCTAAACATTTTTTAAAGAAATGCACTGCGTCCGCTTTGCCTCTAACAAAAGCAATCAAAAAGTCGTAGAAGAACAAGAGGTTTGACTTGGCACTAACTGTTATGCCAAGATTTCTCTATTCAGTTTGCAAGTTTCAGCAATTTGCACGGCTCAACAGCACCCTAATGTTATTAAGTTTCATGAGGGCAAATTGAGGCCTGTCTAAGAAAAAATGGTACACGAACAAATAGATAAAAAATGCCTTAGAAATACGCAAATTTAAACTATCTCCCAAGTTTTGACACTTTCTGCATATTTGCGGTTGACTACCAATCGTTTACGAAATTTTCGATCAGATAACCTTGTCTCAAGATAAATCTTGTAAGGAGATAATTTACCAGTAGGATAAAAAAAAATTCCAATAAGACTTCTGAAAAATGATTAGAATATAAAATTTCATTTTTATTCTTTGAAAGTTTCTGCAAATGTCAAAATAGCTAGCAAATGCCCCCCCCCTGGTTGCGTGCCTGCGATGTATGAGACATGACATAATCCGTCAACAAATCTTGTGATCATTGATAGAAAAATAAAATGATCGACGGATCGTTTCGTTTGAAACTTTCTGTGTCAGCTACAACCGCTGATCGTAGAAGAACAGTTGCAAAAATGCTGTGATGTACAACAAAGACAAAAAATGTTTAAAATATAGCAATACGAGTGGCAGTGCTGCGCAAACAGCAAGGTATATTAAAACGTGTTTTTTGCAAAATCGCTTGAAGTCTGGAAAAAGGTCGGATGCGATCTCCAAACCAGTGACAACCATGGGTTTTTTCTACAATTTTGCATTTATTTGTTTCTACAATAGGTAGTTAGTTATCATTTAACAGATAATTGTTGAAGATTTAAACTGCAAAAGCATCTAATGCAGTCGTTCATGTTTTTTTATTTTCACCCCGTAACGCATGTGTGAGATAGCCTCTGCGACCATTTTAGATTGTTGCATGCTACAGAACAACCTTATTTCATTATTTCATTTCTTCTGTAGGTGACAGTCTGCACAGAAATAAATTGATATCGTTGGGTATTGATGCAAACTTCCAAACGTTATTTCCGTAAAGACACAGTTTAAATATTGATACCGAAGATTTTTTATTTAAAAATCACCTAGTTTGCATATTCTGGCGTTTGCCCGCAAAGACAATTGCTAAAAAATTTACAAACACACAAACCATTTGTACAAATAACGTTGTCGGTATTTTTCATTTGCTAGGACATTTTCGTGTGCTTTGCTATCAGGGGAGTAACGAAGGAAGGCACAATTCCCCGGGCGCCGAAAAGTCCCAACAATGTCACATGTACTTTCTTTAATACAGTACATTTGCTTCTGGAAGACCTCAGGTTCGAAAATGGGGGCGCCAAAGTTGCTTCTTGCCCCGGGCGCCATCTAACCTCGTTACGTCCCTACTTACCCATCCGGGCGCCATCTAACCTCGTTACGTCCCTACTTACCCATCCGGGCGCCATCTAACCTCGTTACGCCCCTACTTACCCATCCGGGCGCCATCTAACCTCGTTACGCCCCTACTTACCCATCCGGGCGCCATCTAACCTCGTTACGNCCCTACTTACCCATCCGGGCGCCATCTAACCTCGTTACGTCCCTACTTACCCATCCGGGCGCCATCTAACCACGTTACGCCCCTGTTTGGTATGGACGCTTTCGATCTCATCAGATACTGAGCAACTACTAACGAAGATTTGGTCATTTAAAAACCTGAACTTTAATGTCAGAATTAATACATTTTTCAATTCACTTTTATTGACGATAGAGCTTACGTATTGTTTGTGGCGTGAAAATCCAAACGGCACAGAATAGTTTTGCTGTCTTTTGCAGCATTATTTGAACAGACTTCTAATCTACAGCAACAGATTTCTTATCAAAGATGTCCGGGATGATTTTTAATCAAAACTCTATCGCTATTATCATCAGCTACATACTGTAACTTTCTTCAATTGGTAAGTTTTCAATAAAGTTATCAAAACCGTTCACAAACATGACGAAGTGACTTCGAAGTCAGTGAAATTCATCACCGTGGCTTCCTAAGACCTTAAAATAAAATTTTCAAATCGACAGCTGCGTTGTGCACAACAGCTTCTTTGGCAGAGCTAACATCAACAGGAGCCTTTGATTTTGCGATCTCTTCTGCGCTCCCCAGTTTGTTGATCACCTGTGCATAACGCAAGAAATTTGATAACAACGCGTAGAATAAAAGACAGTTGTTGATAGAGAAATTTCTACAGCGCAACAGTAGTACTTGCAAACATGATAGGATCGCGAGCACTCTTAATTCGTATCAATAAAGTTTTCAAATACAATTGCTGACACTGTTCGTTGCACCGCTTGAAATCCCAAAACGTTAGTCCTGCACTCTTACCTTTGTTCTAAAAACTATATCTTTACGAAACCTTCGTTGAATTCGGAGCACATTCTTGCTTGTAACTGCTGTAGCCAAGAGCCTCAAATATTGAACGGCATCTTTGTACGGAAGACCAGCATTAACTGAGTCGTTCTCCTCTTGTTTAACCGAAGGTTGTGCCGTAAGAACCTTTTTAGCCTTGACTTTTTCCAAGCCGTCAATGACCTACCGACAACAAACTCATTGTGAAACGTAATTGCATGCGCGCCTGTTTGGCAGAAACCTAAAAGACTTGTATTTGAAATGGAAAATGCAGCATTCCCTCGAATGTCGCGGGGTTAACCTTCCACAATCTCCAGATGAAGTATATAAAAAAGCCCTGAAGTGGAGAAGGTACATTTATTACAAACGCTTTTACATCCTTAATGCTGTAAACACGCTCTTGGCGACATGGCGTATCTAGGGTATGGCAGGCATGGCACGTGCCGCGGGGGCCATTTTGGCGGGGGCGCAAAAACTGCTTGGAAAAATAAAAATCTTTATTTACAGTTTCTTGAACCTCTAATTTGCGCCCCATGCATTCACAAACTGCAAAGCTGCATCAACACAGCGCCCTTACGTCGGGCGTGTTGCGCCAGCACCACTAGGCATTAGGACAAAACTGTCGTATTGTGACATATCACGACGGTCAGACATGGTGACAGAACAAGAACGCTCGCATGCCATAGCTACGAGACCTCGTCCTTCTCACGCTGTAAGAAAGGATAAGTCAGTCCGTACCATAGGGGCGGATCCAAGGAGGGGGGCGATCGTCCCCCTAAGTCGTACGAAAGCAACTTTTATATGTATTGCAAGCTGCGAGCGATCTTTCAGTAAACTGAAACTGGTCCTTTCATACCTCCGGCCCTCAATGACTAACAATAAGTCGGGGCAGGTTTTGTGACCTAGCTTTGATGAGAATAGAAAGGGACGAAAGAGCGAAAGCTCACTTTGACGAAATCATAGACGATTTTGCTTCTATAAAGGCGCGGAAAATGTTGTTTTGACTAGTATTTTTGTCTAATTTAACCCGAAAAGGCTGAATGTCAAGGGTGTACGCAAGCGGGGGGGGGGATTTGGGTTAAAACCTCTCCCTTGAGCTTGATATTTTACAAAAACTTTATTACCTGCGCAAAGGAGTTTAATTGTTTTCGCATGCATTTTGCTTGTTAATTTGTCGACTTAGTGCAAATACCACGGTATAAATTTACATGCAAATTTCAAGGAATATTGTAAACGGGCCAAAAAGTAATAATTAGGTTTTGGTGGGAATCTGGGTTATCGTCTGCGTCCAGAAACCATCTCATAACTTTTTGCAGACCTTTCGTTCACTACGCATGTTTAAGATTGTGTTCCGCGGTAGTTCACTTTATTCGAAACAATTGCCTATATTTTGTCTGTTGTGGCTGATCAGCGCATACGCTGACCGCATTGGCCACATTACCAATTTCTGTAGCATGATAGAACTGTTGCACGAGCTCAAAAACAACAGTTGCTAACCTAGAAGCATTCAGGCATTTGAGAGGGAAAAAGGAAAACTAAAAGTTTGCTGGACTTCTATACATAACAAAAAATTGAAAGTTTTCTTGCGTACTTATGCGCATTCTCAATTCTTGTTTAGTTTAGCAAGATTCGATCTTGCAAACCGGGGTGTGCGCCAGCCAATCCAGACGCACAATTTCTGTGCTCGTCTACTCGTATTCGACAAGACATTAGCGCAGCCTCATTTTGCCGTTGTAAATTGCTCTGACGAAGTGATGAGTGCGTTTTACTACCCTATTTGATATTTTTGCAGTTATAAACTGCTGTGCTGTAGCGTTTAGTTTATTTTCCTCCCATATTCCAACTTGGAGCGCTGATAGTTTATATTTAGTGCAATAACACATGAAATAAGGGGAGTGCGTGTAGAAGAATATGATTATTACATCAACACACTTCGCCAAAACGTTGGTCTCGAACCATGAAAAGGACGTGAAATTGTGACGTCACAAACATCGCACACCAAATGAAAATGCCCATCATACGCCACTGAACGAATGAAAACCCCCATGAAAATTTTCTGCGCACGCCACTGCTGGATGTGTTTATGTTTCGATGGAATTGCGTTTTTCGAACACATGTGATACATAACGTGCATTTTGTAATTTACAGTGCAATTCAAATTAAATGTGTTCCATTTTAAAAGAAATTATCGTTTGCAGTAATATGCTGTTTGATTTTTTGTACGATATACAATTTTGTCAGGCAACACTATGTAGACATGTAAACTATGATAACGTTATCATTTGAATATTTTGATGTTCGTCATAATAAAAATAAATGAGTATAAAAGTATGTTGTGGTCCTCATGGATAATTTATATTTCATTTGCTGAAAAGTTTAAAGCAAAAATAAACACAAAAATTTTCCGTTTTGTAACATTTACTTTCTGCATGCTTTATCTTTCGCAAAAATTGTGGCTATATCTAATATTTAAATTGTTATAAAGGGCGCACATTTAAATTTTGCCACGGGCGCCACTTTGCATAGATAAGCCACTGCTTACAACCCTCTTCCACTATTTCCAATCAGGCCCGCAAACAGGATAATTGCCCGCCGAAATTTTTATGCATCATTTTAGATTGTTACAAAAGGTGATGTTGATCTGTGAAAAAAAACTGAATGAATTACTAAATATTTGTATTGTAAGCTGAGATCCTAACTGCAGGGGCGTAGCCAGCCCAAAATTTTTGGGAGGCCAAAAGATTTGGGTGGAATGTTTGACTTTAACTGAGCAACAGTATTTTTGTTTGGAACGCCGCTTCTCAAAGCACGAAATGACCAGACAAAACATTGGGGGGCATAGCCCCTCCCCTGGCTACGCCTATGCTTAATTGCTTCTGCATGGTTCAGTTCATTCGCACAAGCAACCGTGTGTAGAACGCAATTTATATTCCCTGCGGAGAAAAAATGGTTACTTGGATATGGGAAAGAGAATTGGCCACTTACTGTTTTCTTAAAATTCGAGTTTTTGAAAGTGCAGCCGAAGTGTTGAATGTTTTAACTTTAAATGGTCGGATTAAGCCCAGTGGCGTTACTAGGAGCCAGGGGGTACATTGCCCCGGGCGCAGCATTTTGGGGGCGCCAAATTGAGATCGGAACATCACGTAATAGTTTCGAATGTCAAATGTTAGCGGAATAGCGGATGCTAATAATTACGATTTATAACAGGGATTCCCAACCTTTCTCTGACTATTTACCCCTACAGCATTTCGACAGGTGAGCATGTATCCCCAAAATGTGTCATGACAAAACGTTTTATTATGAATAATCATAGGTATATTCAGCTGTAAGTTTTTTGAAAATAGTATTGACTGATATGCGTATAAACATATGAAAATAAATAATACAGAAATACATTTTGCCTTCTATTGCTAACCTCAAATGTAGCCTACCCCTTCAGATGGGCAAATGTGCCCCAAGGGATATATGTACCTCAGATTGGGAAGCCTTGATTTATAAAATGTGGAATGCCAGCAGTTGCTACCCAGTTGTGACATCTCATCGAAACCACCAAGGTTCCAGAAGTGAGTAGTTTCCAGGTCCGCAACCAGAGGGGTGCAACCGGACAATTGCCCCCTGAAATTTTCAAAAACACGTTTAGTTGTTAGGCACAGAAATAAATTACAATCATTCCCCCTTCGAAAATATCAGCTGGTCTTAGTGACGTTTTAAGGCGGAGATTCTACGTCCACTGGCGTCGGAATAGGGGGCATGGGGACCTTGGTTCCCTTGGATTTTGAAATGTGATATTTTCCTATACATTTTTAACAAAAAAACGTTTTTTTCTTAGTTTCGAGTGGATACAGCGAAACTTCATATTTTTGGCGCCCTCCTGGAAAAAATCCTTGGCTACCCCTGGAATAACCAACTATTTTTCTCCCCTGAAAAAATTCCTTAGGTCCCCCCTTATTGCACCACAATGCTTTCAGATAGTGAGGGGTTACGAACTTCCTGACTTCGCTCTCACTCTATAGTTGCGTCACAATGGAACGGGAATCCAGCGTTCACAGTGCATCTAATATGCTATTACGCATGCAGTGTTGCCACCTCTGATGTTTTAACATCAGATCTGATGTTTTGTGGGAAATTTCTGATGTCTGACGTTTTGGCGACAAATCTGATGTCAACTGGGCTGCTACTTTTGTTTTCCACACTTCGTTTCCTTTTAGGTGAAAAGAAGTTAGATTCATAGTAATTATTACGTTTCTTTCATCAATCTTTCACCCTCATTTGTGTTTGGTTATCATTCCAAACAGAAGCTGCCTTCGCTGCGTTGAGAATAACATTTTATGTTTGTGCATGACCGACTTCCCCATTTCATAACGACCCTTCGCTCTCTTTCGGATACAATGAGGTTCATCACCCTTTGTTAGGTATTGGTAATGGAAGGTTTTACTAGCCTATATGAAACTGTGATCTGATGTTATCTGAACGTAAAATTCTGATGTTGAAAAAGGCAACAATCTGAGGTTAATTAGACTGACCCCAGCAGCAAAACTGTGCGCAATGCGCTTGCTTACAGAGAAGAGATGAAACTTACAGTATGTTGTTACAACAGATCTGATGTTTACGAAAATTTTTGGAGTTTTGGTGAACCTCATGTTGAAATGGATTTAATGTGGTCCTGAAGGTAGTTATGGTGACCTTTATTTGTGGGATATTTAAATAAATGCTGCTGACTACTTTTGCATGACTCTAATCGCACTTGTAATGTGCAACTGCGTTGAGCATAATTAATAATTACAATTGTGAACTTTTCAGTTACTGGTACTTGAGTTGAATATAAGTTCGACCTATAAATTAAGCATCTCCATTCTCCATGGAAATGATTGTCGAAATTCAGGTCACAAAATTGCTAGCCTAGAACTTCTCGAGGAGCGCCACTGGTCTTAGATATTTCCTAGGTTAATACATGTGACAAATTTAAATTATATCACTATTTTGACGAAATAATCGATAGATTTGCAGCAGCAAACGCAAGAAAACTTTGTCTTTGAAATTAGATATTTACAACTAAAACATTACATCGCAGCAATTCTTTTTTACTATTAACTTTTCAGGACTTTTTCAGATTATCAGGAACTTCTTGCCTAATTTCTGCATTTACATTCACTTTACTACAATTCGAGTGCATTACTTCAAATTGCAATCTCGCAATACAACAAAAAGTAGGGATACCTTCACGCGAAATAATTCAATTCTTAACTATGCGATAGCAAATGATGTCCAAAATTCAAAGGATATGACGTCATTTCCGTTGCAACACAGTCATATGCATGGGCGTCCGGAGGTATTTTTCCAGGGGGGGGGCAATGTCGATATTGTCGAGTGCACTTCTTTTGCTAATAGCATATTACCGTGATTTTACGATAAGACAGGGCTTATATTAATTTTCACTCCGAAATTTACACTAGGGCTTATTTTCGGGGATGTCTTATTTTGATATATCAAAAAATGAAGTTGCAAAGTAAAAATTAAGAGATTTTTAAATACTAAAAAACTAGCTATATTTACTTGTCACCAGGCGCGCAACAAGGGGGTATTTAGCATTTGCCCCACCCGAAAATGTCAAAACATTTGCAGAAACTTTCAAGGAATAAAGAAATTTGGTATTCCAATCACTTAGAAAAGTCCTATTTGAATTTTTCTTTGCCCTAGCGGTTAATTATCTCCTTAAAGATTTATCTTGAGTCAGACCATCTGATCGAAAATTTCGTAAATGTTTAGTATTTAACCACAAATATGTTGGAATTGTCACAACGTGGGAGATTTAACATATTGGTATTTCTAAGGCATTTCTTATCCTTTTGTTCGTGTACCACTCTGAAAATTTTTTGAAATGCAGTGTGCGTGCACGCTTTGATTTTGTTTCTTGCCTATCTTCTGAGCAAATGAGTTTGCACACTCTCGAAACGTCTTCTATAAATACTGCATTGTTATTACATGCCTGGTGACAGAAACAGCATACTACGTTCATGGGCGTCGGAAAGATTGTTTCTAGGGGGGAGTGGATTTTTCCAAGCGCAGCTTTTTCCGGGGGGCAAAAGTGGCAAAATTTCATTTTACCCACTCGAAACTAAGCAAACAACCTTTTTTTGGTAAAGGCTTAATAGGAAAATGTCAAATTTCAAAATCCTTTCCCCCCTTCCGACTCCCATGACAACGTTCACATTGTATTAGCTTCACGTTTGACTGGGGCTATTGTGGGCTGTGGTTGCCAGGGCATTTCACCGGCCTGGCCGGTATTTTGCTGCTAATTTACCAAAGGCTTTCACCGGCCTGGCCGGTATTTTGCTGCTAATTTACCAAAGGCCGGTAAGAAGCCGGTATTTTGAAAATTGGTGCCTGAAGCCGGTATTTTGAAAATAAATAATTTGCAGTACTTGCAAAAAGAGCTAAGAAGATCTCAAATTAGAATGACTCTAGAAATGAATTTCGTCAGGACAGTTCCTTCAGCGAATTTCATTTAACAACACCCATTGTCTCTCCGTTTTCCTCTTACTTTATTTAGTCTTACTTAGCATCTTCCGTCTTCCTAAACGTGATCTGTATGAGCATTTATTTCGGAAATTATCAATGCAACCGGCGTTGATGGGGTTGTGTTTTGCAGTAATATTTGATAGTCAAGTCTCATAACGGCTTCGATGCTACAAGAGGGATGAAGTACACCTTACAACACTGCTGTGGCAAAGCAGTGGACGGAAAAATGGCCTTATATTGCGAATGTTGTATTCCGAATTGAAACATAGCATAGTGAACAAAGTTACTTTCGTAGGCTTTAGGGGGGGCGATCGACCCCCTCCTGGATCCGCCCCTGGTTGTCTGAATTACTAGCGTAGGCAGAATGCAGGAAAATCATAGAAGTGGACAGGATGACAGTGTAGACTAGCGAACCTTTCACAATCACGCGAGCTGCACTGAACAGACATATTACTTCGTCAGCGGGCTATTACTGGCTCAAGAGCTAGCGAATGAACCAGGAGGTCATCTCTCAGCCAGT
>JGI24021J15306_10009079_pt1 | contig 12281 bp, 7 predicted proteins | sample Ectturendosymbi1_FD_15306 | JGI IMG/M metagenome (IMG submission 15306)
ATATAACCTATCATAGAGGAGTTTTTTAAATATCTTGTTTAAGGGTGACAACACTGATATAGGACGATAGTTGGTGCACACATTTTCCGGCCCACTTTTATGTATGGGATTAACTTGGGCACACTTAAAGTTCTGTGGGTATATACCTTGGTTTATGCAATTGTTAAAGAGTTTTGCTAAGAATGGAGATAAAATTTCCAGAGTTTTCGTACACAGTAATGCCACGTTAATTAACGGCAAAATGCGATCAAAAACAGCCCAATCTTTTTATGACGTAGCTGAAAATTTGGAAAAAACAGCTAAGACTTTTTCAATAAAGCTGAAGTATATGTATGCTGAGTATGTGGGTGCGTCTGTGCTTTGCATGATCACGAGAATTTTCGCAAGGGGGAAAGCGCTTTGTTTTCATCGTAATGTGGACACGTGTTTTGTTGACTGACTTCTTGCAACGCATAGAATCCTGCGCTTGTGCAACGTACAAGAGCAACAATATTATCGTGAATCAAAATCAAAATAAAATGGAACTTCGAAGTCACCTGACGTTTTTAAGCATTTGCTATTTGGCAATTTGATATACGCTTAAAACCAAAACTTTAGCAGTTCTTTCATAGACTTTTACGCTGTTTAACCTCACCCGGCCAGCCGCAGAAAAATCTGAGCTTTCTGTAGGTTCCAAACCGTTGCTGAAAATTTTCTGCGAAACCGGCATTTTGATACACCAACAACATTTCTCCATGAGCACAACTTCGTCATAAATCAACCTGTTGGCCATGCTGTTCTTTTTATCAACAGAATGTTGTTATGACACCGAGTTGCTTCGACCTCCCTACTGCTTCGAGCAAATAGACTCGGAAAATTCAGTCGGAGCTGCTGGCAGATTACCCGGTAACGCCCAGAATCCACCAGGGAGGCCGTATGTACCGACGACAGCTGCAGTGCGTAAGTGAAAATGCCTGAAACAACTCTTGCTTCCACAGACTATGGCTGATTTTAAAATGATGTTTGTATTTGTCGTTATAACCTGTGTCGTTGGAGACATTTAAGATGTTTACTCACAATGTGCAGTACAAGGGATCACAGTGGTGTAGAAGGATTAAAAGCGACAATTTTTTGTCGCAACGGTGCACTCTATCCTGCGATTTACGTCACTACCGCCTTCACCTTGGGATGTGAGCTGTTGAAACCTGCCGCTTTGCACCCTGGTATTACCCTGTTCGAGTGTCATTTGCGGCAGGTGAAACAGGAGAGCAGTCCGCTTGAGTTTGTAAATAAACATAGAAACCTTGCCTCAGGCAGCGCCTCCGACAAAGAAGAGAAACATTTTGACCAGATTAGCACCAAGTGGTCGCATCGCTGGTGCTTGGCCTCAAGCAGTGCCACGTCAAAGATCCGTAGTTCTCAGTTAATTTGACGCAGCGAAGAAACAGCTGCTGTCCACCGTAAGCGAATTAGGAAAGAATGACAACAAGGTCCAAACTGCCTTGACTTGCGACATTCGTACACCCAAAATCTTGTTACCTTGGTGATCGAAGAAAATTGCACAAAGCTTATATCCCCTGCACCAACATAATTTCAAACCGATAGAGTTACACAGAACATCAAAATATCAGGTTCTTTACAGAGGTGTTTAGATATGCGACCGGTAAATTTGTTTTTGTAACTCGTTCTTGCAATCGACTTCAAGACTTTTGTTGTGCTTATCTGATATTCACTTATTCTTTGTCTTGTGGCGTCTTCAATGTATTTTCAGCAATATAACAAGATGCAGTTGGTCAAAAAAGTATCGATTATTTCTTCGTATTTGCAATAGCTTTATAGCATTGGGGCAACGCAACAATGCTTCATGTTTTAATAAGTAAACTCATAAAATCTTCTCTAAACAAAATAATTGTCAATTATTCAGAGTACGGAGGGCCATGCTTAGCTCACTGCACACTTGTTCTTCGCCCCAACCGGATACCTTGCCGGTCCGAGGGCCCAACAGACATGCAGTCTTGCGTAAACGCCGGTTGCTGCTACGATTCAACTGATTCTATTCCGAATAGAAGATGCTACTTTGCAGCTCGTAAGTATTTTGGGATTGTTCGTAATCTACCTCTGTTCTTCAAAACCTTACCTGCAGTATATTTCCGCAGCTACGAGCTCCAGCTGCCCTGACGCCCAGTGCCTGATTCCCAGTGGAAATATTCAAATATGCGCAAGAGACAACGTTGGGCTGAATTTCTGCAGCTCTTTAGGTTGCTGCTACAGTCAAGTTGGTTCGAGCTTTCTGTGCTACAGAAAAGAAGGTAACGGTATTAGTTAATTTTTACGTGGTTGCCTATGACTCTTGGTCCATGTCACAGAGGTTAGTGAAACAACATAATCACATTAAAAACGCCTCATTGTAACTAGGGTCGTACCGAGGTTAGATGGCGCCCGGGGCAAGAGACAAGTTTGGCGACCCCATGTTCGAACCAAAGTTTTTTTGGGAGTAAATACTGCATTGAAGGAATTACTTGCGACACTATTGGGACTTTTCGGCGTCCCCCCCAGTGATTCGGCACCCGGGGCATCGTGCCCCACCTGCCCCCCTCGTTACCCTCCTTATTGTAACATATCACGGGGTAGGTGTTGGAGGTACGCGCAGGTAGTACTGAAAGGGAACAAACATTGAAACAACACAACAGCCAATATGACAGTGGTTCCTAAACTGTGGTACGCGTACCACAATACGCGAAGGCCTTTAAAGTGGTACGCGATTACGCCTATACTTTCTTTTTTACTTCACAAAAATATGTTCACAGCTATAGTTTCTACTCACCGGGTTCTGTTGATAAATACCTGAGTTTTTAAGCATTTCCCATGGTGTTTTTAAAAAATGGCCGTTATAATTTCTCACAGCCAATTTTTGTTCATGTCGCATTTGTGTCAATTCTGGTTTTCCAAACATTTGATCAAATTATATTTGGTAGTAGATTAAGTTTTCCTGGAACAAAGTGGTATGTGGTGATAGTATGGGACCCTCAAATGGTACGCGATCAGAAAAAGTTTGGGAACCACTGCAATAAGGCATTCGCTCATCGTCGTGCTGAAACGTTACATACCCTGCATGCTATGCTTTCATAAATTGTAAATCCCCGTGTGCTTGTTGCAATTACTGTAAACTATTTGTTTGACCTTTCCACTGGGGAAAAAGTCTGTTTGATGAATTAATATCTCCGTGTGACTTGAAGAAACTGGAAAAACTATCAACTCTCTTCAGGTAGATTTCCTGCTAAAAATATTTTAAGGTACCAATATGCGTGGGCACCGTTGTAAAATTCATCTAACTGCGATCACACTTTAGTGGGCACCAGAACAAAAAGTTTTTTCTACTTTCAATTTTTTGAGTGATCAGAATAGTTACCAGTACTGAAGGCTCTTGTAAACAAAGTCTTTTGGGAAATTGAAATCAAAAGCATGGGCGTAACGAGGGGCGAAATAGGGGCACAATCCCCCGGGCGCCGAATCACTATGGGGGCGCCGACTGAGTGCGCGGACGCCGAAAAGTCCCAACAATGTCACATGTACTTCCTTCAATACAGTGCATTTGCTTCCGAAGACCTCAATTTCCAACATGGGGGAGCCAAACTTGCTTCTAGCCCCTGGCGCCATCTAACCTCGTTACGCCTCTGAGTAAAAGTAACGTCATAATCTTCAGTTCTATTTATACTCCGATAGGAGACTGGGACACTGTTTCAACACAAGCTTTTCTGTTTAATGGTTAGGCCGAGGTTGCAATATATCTGCTTATTGTTTTCAAACGTGTTTATTTTCAATCTTTGCGCCGGTTACAATATAAATGGAGTTGTCTTACCAATTTACCACATGCGTTTTGCAGTATGACATCGTGTAACTAAAATCTGAATGCTGTTTACTGTGTAATTGGCTACCTTTAGTGGTGATGGTGGTTTAAACTGACCCAATATATTTCATCCCTTTAAGTACAATGCCGAATGCATTTATATTTGAACTCAGGAACATATTCAAAAACAATTGTGTCTCAGATAACGTCAAGCGACAAAAGCATTAAAGTACGGTTGTAATCAAATTGTTAGAGAAAAGGGACAGCCTTTTGTGAGTCATTTTCACTTTGCAGTACACCTGCGTTTACGTGATGATGCGACTTATGGCTTGTGCCATTAGCTGTACTGATTACCAAATTCTGCAATCAACGCAAACCACATTTTCCTATTGGTTGCAAGCCAAAGTAATAACAACTTTCCGTTTAAATTTAAAGATCCTCCAACGAGATTCGGGGTACCCATTTCTTCCAACCCACCAAGGAGCACACCGTTACCACCAGGATTTGTGGCAACTCTGCCTGCTACAACAACAGTGGCCACGCCTACAAAGAAACCGACCTTCCTTGAAGCGCTCAAGGGTCAAACGGGAGGAAGTCTGAAAGAATTCTCTGTAATAGATTTGCTTACACTAAGCATTCCTGAGTTGGTTGAAAAAAGAAACAGAATGATCCGTGCAACAGCGAGACCAACAAGGTAACTGAACGAACTTTTGTCTCCTCAACCCTTTTAGTCAAAGTTGTTGAAAGTAGCTGTGCGACGCACTATAGCATGTTAGAGAATGCAGTTGCTGACTTTTTGTGTTAATAGTATATCAGACATAATCGCATGCGTTAACTGTTTATTACAGGAAGGGGTTTTTCGTTGTGAATATCATGGATAACCAAACACTGTTATCACGTGTAGTTTTGATGCACTGAGCAGAACTGAAGAATAGAAATGCGGCACCTGAATGCTTGCCTAACAGTTTAGCTAACCAACAATACCATTCAAATCAGCCATCTTCCAACTGTAGACGTGTAGAACTGAACCTTTGCATTGCAACTACGCGATGCAACTAGGTGCAGGCCTACAGTATCTGCCATCTTGGCAAGCGGAGCTCCTCCAGCAGCAGCGCTCAGATGTGATAAGGTTCGAAAGGCATTCTCTTCTAAAGAAACATCGCAATGTAGTTTTGGTTAAAAACGTTCCAACTGCTGGGCAAGTTAATCAAACAAATTGTGGTGTGAGGGGGAAGCAATTGTTAACTACGAGTCACCTGGATGAAGGAAGTTATCATCGTAGACAGTGAGTTCAACAGTTATCGTAAAGATGATCCCAGAAAGTGGAAAGTAATTTTAGAATTTTTGCTTGCGTTTCGCGGAATATTCGTGCACTGTCAACTGCCGACAAGCCAATCAACGTCGCACTCATAATAGCTGAGTGTAACCGTCATAGTATAACCGTCATAAGTTTTGGGTTGTTCTTTTCCAGAAGGTTCACATTTTCCGAACTATTTTGTTTGCAAATGTTGGATGAAGTTTTACACATCACGAATTACGCCTTTACGTTTGTCGTTTGTCTATTCATGCTGCGTGTGCAGCATGTAAACCACTGTGAGGAAACCTTTCAAATTTTCTGGTTATTAACTGAATAAAGACTTCTATTCTCTTAATAAAGCTGCCTCGCAAATCGACACGTCAGTAATAACAGAGGTAGCGAAGTCACTTTCCTTGCTCGACAACGTGCTAATAAACCCAAAGCAAATGTAATTGCTATGTTTTTGAGCAATTGACGCCGTTTTCGCCTTTGTGAGGAGGATGAACGCAAAATGTGCGGAAATCGTAAGAGATCATGCTTGTTGCGGCAATTATAGGGAGTGGCAACAGCCGTAGACGAGAGAAAATTGTTCATGCGCTTCACGTTACAGCGAGAATCTCGTAAGGGCATGTATGACGCATGATGTAGCATGCAAAACTACTTTGCTTCTTTTCAGAAAAAAAATTACACAATGCTTTCGTTTGGATTAGGCCCTGAATCTTATCTTCATGTTTTTTTCAGCAAAACGCTTTGATTTTTGGTAAAGATCAAGAAACGGAAAAAAATTTCCTTGTGAAACTAAATTCGTAAAGATTTGCATGTCTCAACAAGAAAATAAGAGTGGAATTCGATGAAAACAGCAATCGTGTTTGCATAAATATACCATAAGCAATTCTTTACAGTAAGTTTTCACTATGGAAACACCAATTGCAATTTCATTAAAAATCAGTGGCATCAAAAAGAGAAAAAGGGTACTTCATCATAGACGGAATCATTTTTAATAGCCACCTTCCTGAAAGATAAAAAAATACCACTGAAGACATGTAGTGTAATGGAAAGAAACCTAGTTTTTTCTTTTTCTCGAATCTTTTCGTATAAGCATTTAATTTGCGTGACTATAAATGTTGAGAAAATCAAGATAGTTTTTACACTTTTTAGTCAGGTATTCGGCACACAATTATAAGCTGCCAACTTCGTTTCAGTGAGTACCTTTTGCTTATGTTGCTTGTATTGTGCAAGAAGGGAAATGTCATTTTAAAAATAGGGCAAAACATTGAAACCATTATAGTTTTGCAATGTTTCGCCCATTGCAATATCTTTTCCAGTGTGCTTGAAGGCATAAAACCAAGATTAATGCCACTCTAAATGCTTACAAGCGGTTTTTACTTAACTTTCACAAGCATTTGTTAATGCTAAGAAGCGTTTTTTTTTTCAGAAAACCAATATCCACCACGACCACAACAACTGTATCGACAACTACTGGAACAAGACGAGCAACAACAACTCACCCCGCGTTCGTGATGCAAACTTATTGTCGTTGGGGAAGATGTAAGCGTACTGACAAAAACTTGATAGCATATGGCCAGGAAAAAGAACATTAATACTAATCCTAGCGATAGTGGGTTTTGTTTTGAGCAACCATTGATCGCTGGACAAAATATTTAACTGTAGCAACCATCTGCAGGTTCTCAGTACAGGGTCTCAGCCCCTCCTCCTACGAAATGTTACCCAACAGAATGCGGAAAGCCAAAGATTTATCCGGGAATACCCCTGCCTGACAATATAGATCTAAACCTACTCTCTCGTAGCCGCAAAGATTCCACAAAAAAGATTGTCGGTGGGACGAGGTGAGACATTTTTGCCGTCGTTTCGTAGCTTTAAAAAACTTGAACTTAGGTGAACAAGACAGACGATCTCAGCTGGATGCACCGAAATTGAAAATGCATGTGTTTTGACTACAGTGGTGTCTGTTTCAGAAATCACAGAGATTTCAACCCCACTGTTCCAGTAGGATCGGTGAACGTATCGAGAAGCGTTCCTATCCAGGACTGGTTGACTAGATGACCGCCTTGGTCTTTCATCAATCCTATATGACACAGTGACACTCTCTGTTCAAAATGATCAGCTATATTGTCATTGTGCTTTCATTTCTAATATTCACTGACAATTGGTTGCCTTGCTGTGCGATGGCTCTTTGTATTATTTCTGCTTATTAGCTGAGCCATATGAAACAATCAATCAATCAGTTAGGATATAATGGAGTTTCGAGACATCATAAAGGGCTTTCTATAACCAACAAACATAGAAAAAATCCAATTTTGCAAATATATTTGCATAATAAATGTTACATATATGAAGTTAATCACCGTATGTACTTTACATCAGGTGTAGTAGGAGGGGGTGCAGGGAGGGCTGCAGCCCTAGTTATTTTGTTTTCAGAAAGAAATCATTTCAAACATGCAAAAATATGTTTTTGAAGTTGTATCGAAATTGTAATCTTTAAAAAATATTTTTTGTTAATTCAACTCTTTTCTGGTATGAATGGGGTAAAAATTACACTAGATGTGACTTTTTCTTTCTTAGAAAATTTACTTCTCAAACTTTTTGAAGATCTACTTTTCGGGAGGAACATGTTGTGCGGGCGAAACGTTATAGCCCTCAGATTTTCGCCCCCTGTCCCCATGCCTTACGATAAAATTGTAATATATCCGATCCTTAGACTTTATGTCTGCCTAAGGATCATCACCGACCATACCTGGTCCATGTGACAATGACTCCCTCAATAAAGCACTAGACCACCCCATATCGTACCAGCGAACCCACATAATTGTCAGTATAGTTATATTGTGTTAATTATTATCGATCTACTGCTGGTTATTTTAAAAATTTTAGGAAGCTTGGCGTGATTTAACTATCGGGTGTAGTGATTGCCTGTTTTAGTCATTTGCTGCAACTTTTTGCGTTTGAGCAAACACTGTGAAACATTCGTTTTCCTCTCTTTGTTTCTCCTGCAAATTTTATTTTCATACAACGGTGTGGTTGGCATAACCCACTCCCCCATTTTCGGTTTGGCTCCTTCAACAGCCAAAACCTAGCGACTTGATTATTTTGCCACTGTATCCGATTTTTAAACATTAAAATTATCAACGACCCAACCCTGTCATTCAATTTTCTTTGTTCTTTTATTTACAATATTATTCTACAGCGCAACCTCCGTGTCTCTGAAATCGCTTTATTCCCCTCAAATTAGCTTACACTGCCTGATTCGCCTTGTTTTCACATTTTTCATAACATGACGAAAGTGACCTCCTGACCTTCGTCCTGTATGCATACGGTACGAAGAGAAACAACGTTTTCTAGAAAATCAAATGTAGTTGAATGTCTAAGTAACAACGCAAATGCTTCTGCACATAACCATTGCCAGAAGGTCTTCAATAGGCGACTTTACGTTTGTGCAGGGGGGCTTGACATTCTGAAATTTTGATAAAAATTCCACTAATTTATAGTGTTCCACATTTCCGTTGGGGTGGCTTGGAGTTTTGTTTGATGGGGATAAGCCCACAAAAGCTCTCCCGTGGCGACGGGATTGCAGGGTTATGGAGATCAAGGTCTTGCAAAACGTGCTTTACGTTTTCTTCCCGTGGCAACATTGTAAAGGCTTTACTTGATTGCCATTCGAAGCATATACAGAATCTGATGCTGATACCTTATTTTTTCAATCAACATTTTACTGAAATTTGCAGGGCGCATCCATTCAGCCATCCATGGACGGCCATGATTCTTAAGAAGGAAGGATCGCGGACATTTATATGTGGCGCATCTGTCATTTGTAAACATTGGCTGGTGACTGCCGCTCACTGCCTGAATAAGCAAAGCAAAGCTAGCAAAGTGCCAGAGTATGTAGCTTTTTTCCTGACTAATACTGTAAGACTGACTTGAATCCTTTGAAACGAAAATCATTAGAGAGTTGTTTCTGGTGATGGTTGAAATAAACGATCTGTACGTTAAAAGCGCTTTTAACATCTGCTCAAAGTTGATGATACCGCCACGTGATATGTTTAAATGTATTTTGCATTTCTGACTCACACTGCCATTAAACTTCCTATTTCGTTTCAATTTGACAGTCTGGACGCAATATTTTACGAAATCCATGTGGGACGACTTATGGGAGAGAAATACACCCATGGAAAACAGGTTCAGATCTTCCGAGGTCGTGAAGGTCAGGCAGTAAAAAAAGTTTTTAATGTTTTTTATGCATGATAAACAGTGCCGTTTGCCTCGCATACGTTGTGAAAGATACATTCGTGTTATGTTTGTCTTAAGCATCAAATAAATTTTTCATTGGGGTCCCTACCTTGCTACCTAATGAGGCAGTTTGAAGGACCTTTGCTTGCAGCAGTGTTTCCTCGATTATCCGGTCTAGCTGGAAAAATATTTTAGAAATCTGAACGGAAAAGTAAAAACACGGATAATTGAATTCTCAATATCTAAGTTAAACAAGCAGCACCAAACAGAATCATAACACATTTACGATTCAAAAATAGATAAAAGTTCAACAATTTACTAAGAAATTTTCCAGTTAACCATCGGTTGCAACAGTAGATCTACCGAAAAGTGAGTATATTTTACTGAAGATTGTTCGCGGGAAGATTCGCGTTCTGCGGCAGTTGAGCTGCTTCATCATGTGACCAAATAATCGAATATCGTTTGCGAGGTTCGGATAATAATCGTGGAAGTAATGTATTCCTCTAAACCGCGAAATAACATATCCTAACTGGATCCATTGCAAGGAAGCCTTTCACCACCAAGAATCAGACACTATGTGATGATTACGGGGTGTAGAATTCGCCTACAGAGCAGGCAATTTTAGCTCTTATTAAAATAGAATAACATAGCCCAACGTATTTTGCACCTCCTGGTGATATACTGTGGCCTGCGTGATGACATTTACAGCAGTAGTGAATAAACCACAGCGGTAATGAAGCTCACGCAGATTCACTTGCAAAAGCAGTGTTCACTATCATCTTTTCACTACAGAAACACTGTAGTCCACATTCCAGTCAGCACTTTTACTTGGCTTTCACCGCATTTCTGTTCGCTGCACTGGCTTTCACCTGAACAGCTACTTCAATTCTGTGAATCGGCAGTGTCCGGTTTGTGCCAACAACGCTTTCACTTTCATAACTTAATTCTGTTTTATCGATGTATGCAGACATTGACTTTTTGGAGCAGCACGAAAATTTCGTCACTGGAATTACCCGAGGAGTCATCACCAATGATATTGCCATAATTCGCCTCAAAAAACCAATTGTCTTCAATAGTTTCGTCCAACCGATTTGCCTGCCAGAAGAAAAGGCCGCGGAAAACAAAATCCTCTGGGCTACCGGCTGGGGAATTACTAAAGGTATTTGTGTGTTTAGAAAACAAAATTTTCAAACCTAGTTTTAAAACTAATTTTTTTACTATTGTATCTGATGTTGCGTATTGTTCAACATTTTAAAACAAACTTAAAAATCACTCACACCCAGTGGCGTGAATAGGGGGGGGCGAACGGGGCGACGGCCCCGGGCAGCCAAGGTAGGTGGGCATCCAAGGAGTTAAATTACAAAAATATAAATGCTGTAACTTGTAAGGCTACTAACACATGCTGCATGGATTTAATTTTTCCAAACTTGTTTTTTGGTCAACACTAGCATTTACTTATTCAAATGTGGTGTCACCACTCCTGTTCATAGTCTATAAGAATTGGATAGACAGTCACAGCCTAATCGACAAGGGTGTCACTGTTGGAAGCTGACTGCAGTGACTGTTTGCTCTTTGAGGACGATTTGGTGCGCTTACATCCTTTGAAAACGGTCTTCGACATGCACTGCACCGGTTTCTAGCTGTGTGAGACCGGGCGGGAATGAAATTTGGCACTAAAAAGACTGAGTTCTATCAAGGAAACCAAGACAGTGCGCTCGGCAAGTAAGCGAAAATACATTGCAGCAGGTCAAGAAGTTCAAGCACCTTGGAATGCATTCAGAAATGACGGAAGACAGAAAAGGGAGATTGAGACACGAGTTGGCAAAGCAAACACAGTTCTGCGTGAGCTCTACCGCTCTGTGGTCACGAAACGGGAGCTTTGAGGCATCGTAAAGCTGTCAGTTTTTATATCGGTCTTTGCTCCGATTCTCACCTATGGTCATGAATCTTAGATAATAATCGAAAAACCGATATCTCAAGTACAAGCGGCTGAGATGGAATTTTTGCGAAGAGTTTAGGGCAAAGTTGTGAAATTCATAAAGGCCTGAGCTCTGATTTTGAAACTACTCTTCATTAAAGAGAGATCTTAGCTACGTTGGTTCGGCCACGCGACCAGAATGCCCGAGGAAAGATCAGCGAAGCAAATCCTGCTGGCTGCACCAACGGAAAAGTGGCCCAGAGGTCGACCAAGGACCAGGTGGCGTGGTTCTTGGTTCCGTCTTGGTGTGGAGCCAGCAGAACTATTAGAGATTGCTGAAAACCGTGACGTATTTCGAGTCCTAGTATTGGTGCCCTCGAGGCCCGCAACCCTCCCCAGAGGGAAAGCGGGTATGAAAATGAATGAATGAATTATCAAATCAAAGTTACTGCTCTCTATTTGTCAGCAAAGCGTTGCTTTGCACATTCTAAATGAATGACTTTCGATCTCTTCGAATCATGAAATTCCACTTTGTAAGTCTTTCATCAACACCTCATATACTAGGACACAGTCAGTGGCGATTCTAGAATGAAAAAAGTGGCCACTGCGGGGCCAAGGAAAAAGTAGGGGGGGCAACATAAACGTCTACCTTGCATGGCGATTTTTCATTGTTTTGAAGATTAAGTTGCTATGATCAACCCTATCAAACCCAACATAGGCTTGTGAATATCATTAAAGATAAACTAGCGTTATTATTCACTAGAGACACCTAAACGCCACTGTAGATGCAATCACACACGTGTACTGCTATGTCGAAAATTCTGTGCTAATCATGCAACTTCAACAGCACTGCACATGTAAATCGAAATACCGTTTTCCGTACACAATTGTTTCGGCCTCACATGAACGAAAGCAGCTTTAGAAAGTGAACACAATTCACATGAAAGCGAAATGGCTCCAACCACGAATTCCATCATGACACAGAGACAAGTAGG
>JGI24021J15306_10009080_pt1 | contig 12279 bp, 10 predicted proteins | sample Ectturendosymbi1_FD_15306 | JGI IMG/M metagenome (IMG submission 15306)
CCACATTTTAAAAATAAAATATTGGATGTATGCAGCAACTGGGGGTCAAACATGAAATGGGGGGCACAGATTTCAAATGGGGGACCGGGCACCATTGCCCCCCCCCGCTGGCGACGGCCCTGTATGTCGCTACTTTTACTGCAAAAAGTAATGAAATTGCTCCAAGCTATGAGATCTAAAATCGCTTGGAGTGAACAGCATGGGCAACAACACAAAAAAGAAAAAGCGCACACTCTGTTCACGAATGATCATCAGATAATTACGCTTTTCTATGATATTACTGCTTGACATCAAAAAAGACTAAACCGCCCAGGGCCGGATAAAGGCGGGCGGGCAACGGGGGCAATTGCCCCGGACCTCCCACTCCAAAGGGGCCATTGTGATGACAATCATTTATTTTAAACAAAATACTTGTTCGAAAAACTGCCGTTATTCAGAAGCGATACAAAACTATAACTGTATATTCCGGTGGCAATAGCTCAGTGGTAAAGTGTCCGCCTTTCAACTGGAAGGTTGAGTGTTCGATCTACACCCACTGAGTGAATTGTTGGTCGAAGCGCTCATTGGGCAAGAGCGTTCACCTCAACCGCCCCAGCATGAAGCACAATTCAGGCTTCAGCCTGCCGCCCACTACCGTCACCAAAATTGACAAAAAAACAACTGTATATTCCGATGTTGCATTAAGTGTCATTAATGATTTCTCTCTATTAAAGTCTGACTTTCTGCCAGTATAATCACTACTGAATATAAATATTTTAGGTTTTGTTCAATGCAAATATATTTGAATTTTGCTCGTAACTTTTTCCTAATAAATCGTTCTTTTGGCATGGGTATGGTTATTTACTTGTGCATCACGCTCACAGTGCTCACTGCACAAATGTCGCGAAAACGATACAATTTGTGTGCTAAAGCTAGTCCTGCTGTGGTTGCTGTTCAGTATCAAATCAATGATCCTGTAACTTCTTATGCCATCTCGAGGTAGCCGCAGCGAAACTACAACCTTTGTTTGGTCATAAAGGGTGATCTAATTGAAACGCGCTTTTCTTCCGATGGCTATCATCGTTGTGTTACATCAAAAACATTTGAAGCATATGAAGCTGGTCAAGCCATTTACACATCATATTATTGCGTGGTGCGTCAGAAAAGGTTTTAATCAGTCGATTTGTAGAACCAAAGAGCAGAAAACGAAATCGCAGTGTTTAGCTAGCGCGATGTCGAAATCTATGATGCCATCAGCATCAGGAGCTAAAAAGCTAAGCTTCCAAGGAGAAAACTAAAGCGCAAGGATCTGGCAGTGTTAGCTAAAACGCCGCGACTGAATCTTTTTTTTTTTCCAGGAAAACTTTCAAGCAGCAACGGCGTTTCAAGACAGTGGCTTAAGATGCAGGTGAAAATCTGAAAAAGTATGTGTTGGAGCACCTGAAAATGTAGGTGAAAATCACTACATAAGCTTCGAAGCACCTTTCACAGCCAGCCTGGCTGGCCACAATGACATGTTATTTTTCCGGTGTTTTTGTTTGTAATCTCTGGTTTCTGTTTATTGTTCGGGCGAATGTTGTTTCTTGCCGAGTCACTCTCTAGCCTGTGAATTATTTTTTCTTGGTGAGGATACACTCTAGTGCAGGGGTTGCCAAACTACGGCCCACCGACCTGTTTAATCCGGCCCGCCAATACCTTTCACATTTTTTTCAAGCATCACGTTTCTGACTCTGAACTGTAGCGCAACAGCGTTGGCTGCTTCCTGGCTCTTGTTGACGTGTGTGCTACAGCAACATTTAGCTGCAGGCAGCACTATAAAAGTGTAAACAAAATAGCGTGATTTTACTGTTATTATTATACTACAATACATTTTAACAACCTATTTTCGCATAGATTACGTAAATCGCACTGTATCCAGCCCTCCAGTGGCCAGGCAGAGGCAAATTCAGCCGTCAGGTCAAAAAGTTTGGCCATCCCTTCTCTAGAGTTTAAATCATAAACCCTCTTCTCGCAGCTAACGGTATGTGCAGTTGAATAAGCACATTCTCGAATCTCGACTACCGGAAAAAGCAAACGAGAACGTTGCGAATCTGCGAAAACATAATTTTTACAAAGGATGACGTCATGAATTACGTCATAGGGCCATCCAGTGAAAATTGCCCTGGGACCCTCTACCCATTAATCCGGCCCCGAAAACGCCTCCACGTAACGCCAAGACGCTCGCTAATTCTGTGAAACCCAAACAAGTGCACATCAGACCTGAAAGGCTAGCGTGCTGTACTTATGTATTACAAAATGAGTTATAAAAACTTCATTTTAACTCAAGGAAAAATATTTGGAAGGAGAAAAAAAGTGTATAAACCTGATCATGCGTTAGTTTAAATATTTGCCAATTTTACTGTGAATGAATTGAATTTTTTGTTATGTCTAAAAATGTTTCAAAAATCTAAAATGAAATGGATAAGTACACCAATGTAACGGTGCAAAAACTTTGCCCAACAAGACTGCGGGCCAAAGAAAATTTTTGGAGTGCCTTGCAATTTTGAACCTCGCTTGAAAAATTTTGAACAGTGTTTGAACGCACTGGTCCTTACCGTTGACAAACCACTATCTTGCAAAATCCCAACGTTTTGCTTTTGGATCCCTTGAAGGTCAGTTAACTCGGCTTTGACATTTTCCCCCTACGCAAAACGGTTGTATAATCAAAAACACGTGTAACGTGATGGATGTTTTCGTTCAAACTAAAATGGAATGTTTCACGTCGTTCGTTTCATGCTGCAGCAAGAGTCATGGCAGACAAAACTTGTTTTCGAACTTTTCACGCTACTTGAGATCAAAGTTACAATGCATAAATAAAAGTTGTCTGCTGGAATAACGCGGGTGTTTTTCTGAAGAAATTGTTTAAAGGTAGACGACGAAGGTTTTATTATCACGGGTTATTCGCTTTTTTTAATACACAACGTTTATTTTTTGAAAGAGGAGTTATATCACGTTGCTGCAAAAAGAAATTTCCAAAAGCTTATGGTAAAGTTGCTTTTTCCTACTTTATTAATTAACCCACGACAGTTTCGATGATTCAGGATTTGTATAAATACAAAAAGTCTCGTACAGCAATGGGAAGCGATTATTAGAGGATGTCTGTGATTAGCCAATGTAAAACTGAAAATTGCCCTCATACATCACCCAGAACCAACATTTTTCTTGCTCAGTTTCGTTTTTAGTTTCGGTACAGAGTACATGTTTTATGTTTCACCAATTTTTAGGGCCAGCAGAAAGTGTGATAGAATAAACCCCTGGAAGTAAAGAACCTTTGAGAGCTTATTTTAAGAAATTCATGGACCTGTCAAATATTTATGTAAAAGGTTTTATCTATTGTAAGTTCAAAGTTTGAAAAATAGTGGTATGCAGCTTTCAGCTTTTTTATTTTTCGTACTTTGGAAAATACTATCCTATTGGAGCTAAAAGTTTGTCCTGATGTCTGTTTTATTGCTTTTCAAGCAGGAAACGTTGCAGCAAAGTTTGTTTAATAATTTGGCGACAAGTTTTTTGGGTCAACTGTCTAATCATACGATATTCACACAAAAAGACCGGGAGTGCAGAGTTTATCTCAGTCAATATAAAAACACAATGGAAATGCTACCCATGGATTTTGCCAAACTTTTTACCTTACAGGATTGGTGACTTGCAAAGACCATAATGTCAATTGCGAAATTAGTGGCAAATCAGCAATTGAAGTGTTTAGTGTGTTTTGTCTTTGTTGATAAAGTTGCTGAAGGTTGCTTGATATTAATTGTGTGAACTACACACTTATGTGTAATAAAAATGAAAAAGTATAATATTCTTTGCAGAAAATTAGGAAAAAGCTTCAGGTTGTTGGAACCCAAGTTGTCTCTCAAGCGGAGCGTTAGCGAAACACTTCACGTTGCTACTGTTCGCAGGGATGGAGCATTGACAACAACCACCGCGATTTTAACATCAAAAATGTGACGCTTGTATTTGATAACGGTGAAGAAGTGTTGTGAATGAAACTCAACTGTTGCTTTCCTAGCCAATCATGCTTAAATTCTCATAGCCCCTAAAACTGCCCGCAGCCTTCGAATGCGTTTGACGTCATAAACGTTTCGGTCACCACGTGACAAGGTGCAGATAAGCTCTTGGGGACCGTTCGCACCGAACTGTCAAGTGTTTTAAACGAGAAAGACTTAGGTTTGGATTAGAGAAGCAGTTAATGGTGTGTCGAGTTAAACAATGCAGGCGCCTTCGGTGTAGGCACCGAGCTCACTGCCAGACAACTATTTGGAAATTTTTGGCTGTCTGCTGTATTTCACCACTCTCTGTAAACAGGTTGATAACTTCTCAAAGCAGGATTAATCGCTCATGATAGGCGTGGTTGGCAGGTCAGGTCCGGATCACAATCAGAAGCGATTGCGAACCAAAACCGTGACTCTCGAAAAAGTCAGCCATGGCAGCATCTTCTTTCGNAGAAAATTTTATGTCTCGGGAAAGATTGAGCGATTAGTTTGGTGGTGCAGGCCTTACCTATAATAACAGCAGTGCAGCGGAGTAATTTTTAGGCTATGGAAAGGGCGAACTTTCTTTGTAGAAATCGTCTGAGTTCAGAAAAAGCAGGTAAGCAGAACTTCGACATGCGAGCCAACTAGATGTATGCGCGCTCTCAATCTGTTAGCACGTGATGTTCGTATAGGTACAATGCCCAGGTTAGATTGGAAAAATAAGAGCAAAAAACTTAGGAAAGGTGATTACTATCACCGGTATGCCACTGATAATAAGTCATGCCAAAAAAGTTGATAAAATTAATTGAAAATTGTTTTACGACTAAACGCAGTATTATTTTTGCCGTAAAGCACCTTTATGTCCACTTTTTTCGGTTGCAAACAAATATATTTAAAACCTTGCATATCTCTTGAAAACACACAATCAGCAATAACTGGTTTGAGCAACGCATGCAAGCTTCATGAGTGTTTCAAAACACTTGTTCGTTGGTGCGGACTTCGCAGCAGCTAGAGAAAATTACGAGTAGCTTTGTTCATTGTCCCTAAAGTTTGTTCCAGAGCATGAAGAATTCAGAATTTTAGGTAAAGAAAGAATCCAAGAAACGGTTCGTATCGCTATATTTTCATTTTAATAGAAAGAGGTAAAAATATTTTTGGCAGTGAAATATGTAGTGCTTGGTTGTCCAAAGTGAATGAAGCATTGCTGTCATTAAAACCAACTGATCCTAAATATTTGTTTGCGGTAATCGCAATGGAAGACTGTTGCAAATGCATCAAACCAAAATATTAAAATTTTCACATATTTGCTTTGTTGCCTCTTGTCTCTGTCTGTACGATGTAGGTTATTAAATTAAAGTTGAAGAAAAGCAACTGCAAAATTTTTGTTCATTCGAGTACAAATTATTTTAACTAAGTAGTAACCTTACGTAGTAGCACCAGTGACATCTACACTGTAAAAGAAATGCAAAATATAACCATCAAGGGATTGAGCATGTTTCAGATTTCAGATGATCTATGTGACATACTAGGTCACGGCTTCGTGACAACAGTGCAGTAAATCCTCACAACGCCAAATCATCGCAATACCAGACTCAGCGTGGCTTGCAGCGATGTTTAACCACTTCACGCCGGGAATGGAACCGGAAATTATAAAAAGGCGATCCGACGTACATGGTTTCACTTTTCTCAACGAAGACATGAAAAACTGTGACAAAGAAAGTTTTTTTAAACGCCCAAATAACATGTGAACAAGTTATCTGACAAAACAAGATTATTTTTATCCTTGTTACACATGAGTATGAGAAACAACGCAAAAGCAAATGTTTTAAATTACATAATTTTGAAAGTTTCAAAAAGCAGCTCTTTTCATGGTCAACAAATACACATTGAATGAATCTGTGCAGTGTTTGCTCATCAATTCTTATATGACTTGGTAAGGCGTCTAACTGTCACAGTGACACAAGAGTATTTTACAGAAAAGGAAAATCAAGAAAGAGATTACGCAGAGCCATACCTCCTGGCATAAGTCAAAGAAAAATTTACAACTCCGAACATCTAACGTGCTCCAACTGCGGATCATTGGATAAAATTTGGTAGCTATCGTGCAAAACCCACACGTTTGAAATACCTTTTTACTAAACGCTTTGCTTACAATTGGGTGACTGAGATTTGGGTTGACGCACAATACCGTGGGAGGGCACCAGCGAGCAAATAATTATTGTGCAAAAGTGGTATCAGCAATACTGACACACGTCAAAATGAAGCAAAGATGTTCATTCTTTTGTCGCTACCAAGTTACCAGCTTACCGTCATATAGTTATGAATGGTCTTATGTAATAAGATATCATCCTCTGTAGCGCAGTGTCTCGCCATTAACTTTGGGAAACATTGCACTTAGATGAATCTAGGCTAAATACGTTTGTCGATAAAAAGAATTGCAGTTCTACTTAAACCGATTAGAAGAACAAACCACGTTTTTGTGTAATACGAAATGTAGCCAAGCTTATGGTTGAAGTACACGGATTATATTTGATATCCGATCCTATTTTGTGATGCTGTGCATAAAAAGATTTACAGCGTATTTGAGTACTATCTTAAATAAGCACCGTCTGTAGCACTCATTTGTGTCATGGTCCTACTCAAATTTTTGTGTTATCGTGGAAATTATACCCATTAGAATTAGATAAACAACGCTGGGCCGGCTCATTAACAGAAGTCGTGGAAATTTCTGCTACAATGCATATAAAGGCAGCCAGTGTCTTCGCGATGGACTTTAGTTTTTGTTGCATAAGTTTGACAAAGCTTCCAAGTTTAAGCAAAAGCAAGTTTCAGGTCGGGCTCATGCAATCGCAATTCGATTTGGCCAACGAAAATGGGCCAGGCGGCTATGCCCTTACTTTGTAGATTTATAACCAGGAAAGGAACACGTCAGCAGAGACCAATAGACCATAACCTCGAAAACGCCAGTTTTTAAACATACAAGAAGAGGTTTTCGCGTTTAACAAGTTCGTAGATGTTTACCAGAAACCTACTACAAAGTTGACGATCCTATAAGATAACTTGAAACGAAAGATGATGTAATTACCATTTTTACTTCTTGCATTCACTATAAGCACAAATCTTACATTTACCTTGCTCGTTCAAAACGACTGTCAGGTAATTTCTTAAACAAACCTGGGAACATACATCGGCGCAGATTTAGATGACGCACAGGCACACCCTACTTCTTTGCGCCTGTAGAAAGATTTTAGTCACTTTTTTCGGACTCACTACTTCACAATTTTAAGCAAGCTGTCTTTCGAGTACGGTGGCAATATCGAAGCGCGCAATTTACCATCAGTCGTTTGGCGTCGCTTGGTTTTGTGGTTTTACTTATCCTCTTCAATTGAATGTTTTGCTAAGTGATATCCTTGCCGTTTTAAAACCAAGTAGTCGCAGTATTCAGTATTTTCTGAAGCGAAAATTACTTTATCATAAAATAGTAAAGCAAAAATTTACGTATAGTTTTGTTAGGTAAGACATACTGGGCTGGGAACAAGGAAGTAGATCAGGGGTGTCCCAATCGATTGGGAATGCCTGGCAAATTTTATAATACAAGCTAGTACCGTTCCATACCATATTTAAACCATTGCTGGCATTGTAAACGAACTTACTTGTCAAGCGAAATGTCGTTAACTCAGGCAGCAAGACTGCACCAGGCTACTTAGTTACTTTGTATTAATTTCTGACAGCATTTGGCCGAATGTGAATGAACTTGCTGATTTAAATTATTTCGACATAAACGCGAATTTTTGTGATTTACGCCGAATGGAAAAATCACCTTTTTCCTAAACCTAATCGCTCAATTTACAGTTTGGAACCTATGGCGTTTTGAGCACGCGTGCCCTTTGCTCTGTACCCCTGAAGTAGATATAACAAAAAATAGAAAAAGTTAAATAATATTTGCAAATCTATTGTGTAAATAAATGTATTCTTTGTTGGGAATATTTTTACAAAATATGTGTTTTCTAAGTTGTTTAAAACACAAAAAAGTTTAGAAGCATTACACATTGTAGTGAAGAGATTTATTGTTGGTTGTTTTGAGCTTGAATTACAGTTGGGGAAAAATCGTTATGCAACGACGCTTTCAAGTCTCAAACCTTACTTTTTGCGGAGGTTTGTTATTTGCAGCTGTATTGGTGGAAATTTCCTCCAAAGGTCTGCACGACCAAACACCTGAATTTGTAGCTGTCGAGACACATGCGTCAGCGCCGTCGCTAACCACCTATACGCCAACTCATGAACATCTTTTGCGGGTAGAGAGTTTTGATTGCAGGAACTTGAAGGCTTGCGCACTGCCGGCTTAGACTATTACCGAAAATCTTTGGAAAAGTCAGGTGCACTTGTAGCTTTTTCAAGAAAGCACATGTTTTACGTATTAACGGGATTCTTAGCTGCTTCAGCTGGCTTGGCCTAAGCACGGCACGAAATTACAAGAACGTAAATTACCGCTTAAGAAGTCAAACCTCGGTCAAGCACGCGGCCAGTGAATATCTGTTTAAGGACTGGTTCAACAGACGAACTTTAAGAGTAGAAGTCGGCGCAGGCGCTCATTATGTACTTAGAGCTAAAATCATCTCATTGTTTCACCAAGACCACTGCGTTCATAACAAGTTCAATAAAACTTTTGTAAACAACTTAGTTTGCTTCTAGAATTTTTTGGAAAGAAAATTGTGAACCTTTACTTGTCGTGTATAGACTTAAAATGTGGTTAGACCGACTGTTGAATCTCAAACAATCACAATTTCACATTTTTTCGAAGAACACAAGCATCTATGTTAAAGATGGTTCCTATAAAAAACGTTGCGTTGTAGTGCTCTACTTCGTTCGTATACACAGGAGCGATAACACGAATTGGCCAACACTTTGTTTTATCAAGTTATTCCAAGAGAGCGGAATTGTCTACTAACTGAATGTGATACGAAGGTTTACGTTTTGGGCAGTCATGCAGGAAGTGGTATGCAGTCTGCACCTTGCCGCATTCACACAGATCTCAACTGCACAGGCCCACTGTTTCCATATTGGCCGCAAAGCTACCAATACCTACCGCTCTACGCCATTGAGCAGTCCCATTTTGCACATGTTTTTTTAACACTTGAAAAACTTAGCCCGGATCCAACAAGCGCATGTGCACGTATGTCGTGTTATGCGACAGAGTCTTAAATCTAAAAACAACGGCATACTTTCCTTGCAATTCATAGGCCACATATGCAGGTTGCACACCCTCACTAAGTGGGTAACTGGGTAAAACGTATGAAGATATACCTATTCAACCGATTGTAAACCGCGGTTTACATTGCTGTTTTTTCATCATCATCAGGCGGGTTACATTTTTCACTGACGTTTTATCTGACACTCTATCTTCCCATTGGTACACTTCATCAAACAAATTCTGTCTCGCCTCCTCTCTGCGTGTGTGAGAAAATAGGCCAACAGATTTATGTGAGGCTTTAGATCAACTGTGCCTGTAAGTGCGTGCGGCCGGTATGTCAAAAAACTTATCACCACTGAATACCGAAATAAATGTATGCAAAGCTTCATACACCTTGCTGTTTGTGATATTGCCGTAGGTTGTAGAAAGATAGTCGCAAAGGCTAAGCCACAGGTACTCTATGTTCAAGTGCAGCTTACAGTGTCTTTTTCATCATTTCGTGCGGCTTACAATGACAAGCGGCTTACAGTCGATTAAATACAGTGCATATCATCCTGTTTGGTACAATTTTTCCAGAAAAGAGCTCGACAAACTCTTACCACAACAGTAAATCAGATCAAAGCAGTGGCTCGTTGAAACGATCAACGGGTAAGCTTTTCAATTTCTCCGATGAAACAGTTACCGCGCTAAAGTTTCTACTGGAAACAGATGTCATATGGTGAAAACACAAGAGTAGGGCTCAGAAAGAACATAATCTATCCGCTATTTGGCAATCGAAATAGTTGATTCGCTGTTAAGTTTATCTGTTTTAATGCACGGAGGGCCATTTTGACGTGGTCGCAACCGGCTATAGGTCGTCAGAATCCCGACAGGTTTCGCCGCGTAGCGTAATTCGATTTGCCGCGTATCACTGCGACAAGCGCCCGTCAGATTTGCTTAAGTTCAACGCCGTGATTTCATTAGCAGCACAGCAGGATGCGGTGCAGCTTGACGATCCGTCTTTTTCTGGTGCGAGCTTTACTGGGCCAAGCGGCAGTAACAAAATTAACCGACATCCTATGGGAGCACTGCACCTGTGAAGACGTTTAAAGGTCTTGATACGGTATCCATCTCACTGACACAGCTGCTATCCCTCAAAACATTCGTAGTGATGATTCGCTTGACCTAAAATGATTTTAACATTTTGGAAAACTCATATCGAAACTAAACAACCGCCGTGTCACTTGATATTTTAGTCGTTTGCCTCGAGGAGTCATCGCTAGAGGAAGATTTGCAGTTCCTCAGCCACTCTTTGCATGCATTAGAGAAAGCGACCTGAGAGAAACTTCGGAATTAATTTGGATAATGAGCATGCTCCCTTGGGGTTGCAAGGCCACAAATTTTACTGAGCTGTTTTCAGTATTTGTGAATAGATATCTTCAGCAATATCGTTTTCCTCGTTATCATGGCGATCTGCAGTGTTGTGGTCGGTTTCATTGGTAGTTGACCTTTAAACTCTTTGAGACTGTGAATTTCAACTGCAATTGCTCAGTCCCCAGATTAGAGATTTCAATATAATTTTTAAGTCAATAGTCATTAATTGTTTGGGTGCAGTTTCTTTAAACATATTACATCAGAACAATTGTCGTGGTGTAGACAAACCTTACGGTAAACGCTCTGCTTGTGTTTCTGTGCCGTTCGTTGCATAAAACGAGCTGTGTGACCAACGTTCCTCTATATCTTACCAAACTATAATCAATACTTAACATATTCGAAAGTTGCTCTATCATGTAAATTTTCGAAAGATCGTGTAAAGATCTGCAACTGCAAACTTTCCAGCGCAACTATGTGCATCTTGTGTTAGTCGAATGTTTTCCAAGCTGCCACTATATATATGAAAGTTGCATACTAACAGACGAATGTTTCTTACTCCACTGACTGCTGTTTTACTTAACTGATCTAAAATGATGATTCCGCACAATTTTAGCAGCTTGGCATCTCTTCCCCTTTCGTTACTTCTCTTTCCATCACTCTCTTTCACTCGATAAATCTTTCCTATCTTTTCAGACACGTATCTCTATTTGTCTGATCGTGCGATAACCCTGAAAAAGTAAACTTACAAAATAAGTTGCTTTCCTTAATAGATTTTGTCGTACATATACAAAAGGCCAGCGTTCTGATATGCCCGGCATGTGTTTTCAGAAGCCCACCACGTCATCCTCGACGCAAATCAAACACATCGGAAAGCAGTATAAAGTGATAACAGATTTTTAGTGATAAGTCGATTGTTATCCAAGGCTGCTAAAAAAATTGAAAAAAGTATGTAGAGCCGAAAACGTGCATTCAACCGTCTTCAAAATAACGCTAATTTGGACAACTTTGCAATGTTGTTTGGAGAGGTAAATTTGCAAGTGTTAATCGCGCGAAGCTGCAGCAAGACTGCAAAGCTCTTGACCAACATTATGCTCTTATCCAATATTCACTGTTTTCATATTGAACATTCTGCAAGATGTGTCACAAACCAAGTGAGTTAAATTTCTCCTATATGCTATGAATGAGTTCAATTTTAAACACCATAAGTGTTTCGTCAACACTACAACTGTTTCGTCTAAACAGAAAGTTAGCAATCTATTAATATCACAACAATCAACCAAACGTTACAGCAAACAAAACTTCGAGGAAAGAAAGCCATAACTAGTACCGGGGTTTTCCGGAACTCCGCCCTGGGCTGTTAATTGGAAAAAATACAAATTGGGAATTAAGACGTGAACCAAATAATCGCCCGGGCTGTTATACGGCAGTTGCTTATTGCCTGTGTCTGAACAACTACACATGCAAACAAAACCCACACATTTGAAGTTGTTACGGTAACAAAAAGACTACTAGTTGCAAACCATTTTGTTATACAAGCGATTGATGTTGTTTAAAAATCATTCGTTTTGTTCTAGTGGTTTCAAATGTACCGGTAGTGGGCCTTCAATAGCTATTGAAAAGGTGATCTGGGCCGCGATAAAAAAGTTTGCCGACAACTGGTGTAAGGTGACAACTACAAATAGTATTCAAACTCAGTACGGTATAACGTTGGACGTACCGTGTAAGGTGACAGGTACAAATACC
>JGI24021J15306_10009081_pt1 | contig 12278 bp, 7 predicted proteins | sample Ectturendosymbi1_FD_15306 | JGI IMG/M metagenome (IMG submission 15306)
TCGAAAACGAGTAGATTGTGGGGAACTGACGTGTACACGTCCGATTCGTACGTATGCGCCGCTGCAATCCACTCGGGAATCATAACAAGTGAGTTAAGGACACTGATAGTCTGAAATCAGTTGAGATCTAATGGACACAATAAACCGGTCTATACATCTGGACGAAAGTCGATGAAAACAAAACAACTTCATAAGTATTTGAGGACAAACAAATATTTGAAGAAATATAATAGAGTCACTCCTCCCTAAAAGCTTTTCCGTAATCGTTAAACCACAATTTAAAATGTCGAAAAAGTATGTATTGTTATTTTTTCCTTAATAACCACATGCAAATCAATTTCTGCTATTGAAGATTTCAGATGTATTAGACTTACTCAGTGCAATCTTAACAGTAAAAANGCGATTTTATCACACGTACTAGTTTTAGATAAAAAGCAATACAACTTCGTAGTCTTTTCGAGGAATTAAGTAAAATTGACCACGTTTTGCAATATTATGGTGCTGAATCACTGCTATAAAAGTTTGGTCAATTTTTAGCTGAACACCAAATCATAAAATAACGATAATAAACATGTTGGTGCACTCTGTACCATGCACTGACAACGAACATGTGTACGAAACCTGTCGGAGATGAATATTTACGACGTTACGCGCAATGAAAGTGTCACCTGATACAAGCTACTAACCTAGACCTACCTTCGGGTTTAGGGATATAGGGGTTGGAGGGTTAGGGGATAGCGACAGGTTTATGGATAGGGTTAAGGTTTATAATGTTGGGAGTTAGGGGTTAGGGATGTGGGATGTGGGTTAGAGGTAGGGTTTAGGGATATGGGTTAGGGATAATGCGTAACTATGGATATGGTTTAGGGGTTAAAAACCCGGGTCCGCTTTTTCACGAATTTGTGACTAAGGATCCGAAACAAAAATGCAGATTCCTGCTGGAGTCAACTACGGCACCCCGGATCTTTGCCAACCTCTGTCATAAATTGTTGTTACCAGCCATCTGCGGATGACCGGTTACCAGCCCTAAGGACACAGTTCTTCTTAATCTCATGAGCGTTGCCGCCGCCATGTTGTGGCTGTGCATAGGTGGTGGAGGTAGGTGTACCTTGTATCAGGTGACATTTGCACTGCGCGGAACTTCCTAAATACTGATCTCCGACGGGTTTCGTGGATAAATTCTTTAACAGCGCATGGTACTGACTTGCCCAGATGGTTTTTTAACAAGTTTCCGATTTGGTGCTCAGCTAAAAATTGACCAAACGTTTTAGTAGAAATCTAGTGTTTCGAACTGAAACGAATTTGCAAGCGTTTTGAAACCTGTAAATCAGTGAGCCGTGACACGCTGGTTTCAAGAAACACACCATTGCTGCTCATCGCTAAGGCGACATAAGAACAAAGCGATTGAGTTTGCTTTGATATTTAAAAGATACTGGAGGCTTCATCACTGTCTATAAAACTCCCGGACAAGTATCTTATTCTGGTACAACGCGATTTGGAATAACCAGCAAAACTTACGGTTTATGGAAATCGTCTTTTCAATTCACAAGACCAACAGTACAAGGTAAATACAGTGATGAAACAGCAATAAAAATCAAATTTGTTTTGTAATTAACAGTGAAAATTTTATAGCTGATTTTAGCATCTTTGTGTTTTTCTTAATGGAAACGGAGTGAAAGTGAATTATTGATAAATGTATGGCGCAGACGGACAGACATTTTCATTCATTATCTGAAAAAATCAGATATCAGCGGGAGGAGATTGACGCAAGGTCTTCGAGTCATCCTCCCCCGCGAAATCCAAAGCCGAAGAGCACATAGAAAACAAGTAATATTTCACAAAATTCTAGACATACATGGGCAGCGACGGTAACATAAGTACAAATACAAGACGCGCACACTTACTGTACAGGCAAGCGGAAAAAAATAAATTTTTTACAATGCATCTTAGGAGCAGTCAGAAAACGCAAGGAGCACAGGCTGAAGGCATTCACGAGCATAAATCCCTGCAAAGCAGACATATTACGAGACCCCAATCCTAATACTGAGAGGATGTTTAATTGAGTAGTTCTTGCATAACCAACAGAATCGAAAATTACTGGCTTCTTTAAAATCTATTGGAACATCATTCCATATTGTGGGTCCCCGAAAATATGTGTGACGTTGTTCATTAAGTGTCCTAGCTAGGGTAATTTTATAGTTAATTTGGAAGTTTGTCCAGTTTCTCTGACTTTAGTAGTAGCAGAAATTTTGAAAACGTTTATGACAGTGCTTTTCAACCTGTGTGACGTCACGCACTGGTCCGAATGACAAACATGGTGCGGATGAAAAAAAACTGTTGTGTTCTTGTAAACGTATTTTAAATAGCCTCTCTGTATTGATTCACCCTGTTGTTTTTTCGTAAAACATGATGCCGCGCACAACGAAAAATTGACAGATATTGCACTCATATCTCGATAGATTGAACATCTCAACAGAGAAATATCGTGTTGATCTCAGCAGTGATGTCTAGTACTAGAGGTCACGACAGAGTCGCGACGATGAGCATCCAATAATCAGGAATCCATCAATCAATAATTATCTGCTGTTTTTACGCGAATGTTGTTAACATCAGCTTAGTTTACCTACCTAATCCCAGCCAGGCTTAGTAGGGTAAATAGTAAATGCACCATTCCTTTAATAAATATCCAGAACACAAAAACAAGTCGGTTTCATTCTTCAAACGAAAAACACTACGATTTGTTGAAGAGCTGCGACAATTTCAGCAACAGTTGCCGGCACCCTCGGATCAGTGTCTCGTATTGCCATCACTAAAGTGGCTCATATCCTTATGTCCTTCGCATGGAAGTCATTCACTCTGGCAGAAAGCGTTATAAAACCCTGCATGGAGATAGCAGCACGAGAAACTCATGGAGGAACCAATGGCTGTACCGAAATTTGTTCTGGAGGGGCAGGCAATGACGTTGTCAGTCACTGACGTCTTTCTAATAGTTGAAATTTGATTCAAAGCATCAGTAAAAATCTTAGCAAGTTTGTTTCGGAGGCACCATGGCCTCTTCGGCATCATTGTGGTTGCGCCACTGGCTGTGACCGAAGTAAAAAAACTGCCATTGTCCGATATTCCATGCAAAGGGGGTGTGCAGCCAGGCCCACAACCGAGGGGGGCAACCGGGCAATTGCACCACCCGAAGTTTTCAAAAACATGTTTAGTTGTTAGGTACAACAACAAGTTATAACCATTTTGCCTCCACCTGAAAATATCAGCTGGTTGCTGCCCTGCGTTCGTTAGTGGCTGGATCATTGAAAAACGAACTTTAGCCAATCTTCGTGATGCGCCTTGCTTCGGGACTCAATTCGATGAAACCACTGCTCTTAGCAATGATCGCTCGTTACGTAGGCAAGCTCAACCGATTGCATATGTTCGCGTTTTTGACAAGGAACGCAAGGAAATGGCCGATCATCTGTTTTATATTTATACTGGCATAGCCACCACTGCAGCCAGTATCTTTGAAAAATTGGCCAATAACTTTTCGGAACACGGTGCGACGTGGTTGAAATGAAAAACCGTGCCCATGAACGGTGCGAGGGCGATGGTCGACATTTGAAATGGCGTTTTTGCGCTCCTACAACAAGTTGAACCAGAAGGTTGTGAGTATCCAGTGTGTCATACACCGTGAAGCATTTGTGGCCAAGAAGGAGGCAATGAAGAATAAATTACCAACTAGCTGATGTTATTTCCGATGTTATCAAAATTGTGAATGCAATGCAGAACAGCCGTAAGAAATGTCGTGTGTTTGATGAACTTGTCGCATAAGTGAGAGGGGATGCACATCTTGTTTATCATTCTGAAGTGTGATGACTCTCTCGTGAAAGAGTGGGTTAGTGGAGGGAGTGTGCAATGGAATTTGCAACAGTTACTTCTTGTGTGGTTTTATGGACGAAAAGGTCATAAAGCTCTTGTATTTCTCTATTTGTTTGGCTTGCTGGACTAGCCTATCTGGTGACATATTTAACCTCCAGCAACTCTTTAAATTTGAGGAATTGACATAGTCGAAGGGACCTCCAAAATCACTTTGTTAAAGTATGTAATTCAAACTTTCGAAAAAGAAATCTACAACAAAAACCCGATGAGTTTGAAAACCCTGCAGACGTTCGATCATGTCCACGTGCAAGTGGGAAGAAACAGAATCTGGAGCAGAATATAATCGAAACAGCCAGCTCCCATTTACACAGTCTGATTGATAATTTTGAAGCTTACTTCCCCATACAACAGGCTACAGAATTGCAATCAAACCTGTGGATTTTGAGTCTTTTCGGCGAACAGCATCCACCGGGGCATTTGGGCACAAATCCAAAAAACGGCCGATGTCAACAAGCTGTCATTAGCCGTGGAAAACACGCTGAATTCTGGGTAAGAGCCCTTGATGGTCCTCGCAAGACCTCGAAATCCAAACGCTCGACGTTCTTGTGCAAAATCCAACCAACTAATTGGCCGAAAAAGGGTTTAGTACTCTTGTAATTGACTGATATCAAAACAGGAAACAGGAGTTGTTTTCTTGGTGGGACACTAGATGACCTAAAGCGAGGAACGTTGGGGCAAGGTGTTGTACCAAACTGGTCTAAAATTGCAAGATATATTCAGCAACAGCCAAGCCATTAGTATAATTACATACTTTGAATAAAAAAATGATGATGTTCTTTACACATTTTTATGTTTATGATTTTATAGTAGTCATTCGCTATTTTTGTTATTTAAAAATGTCCACATCGTTTTTAAGAGTCTAATCCGATTATACGGCTATTCTTCAGCAACGCCAGTTGGTTGTGTGAATGAAATTTTTGTTGAACAAAAGAGTGTGGACGGTCTTTTAAAAGGTTGTAAAGCACTGGTTTATGATATAATCAGGAAAGATATTGCAATAAATTTTGTACATATGTTTTGCTAATTCACAATTGTAGATTCCTTTGATCTGTAGTACCCGTGCTGAATATACAATAGATCTTAGTGCAATACGCTCTTTACGATCAACTTTGAGTAGACTACGGATAGCTCTATTACTTAAGTTTACTAGATCAGCAATACTTGACCAAGTGGCTGTAGCCCAATTCAAAAGGCCGTAATTTAGATGGGAGTATACCAGAGAAAAACAAACCATTTTTAATAAATGCACATCGACGAAAGGTTAGAGTTTAAATAAAACGCTGGTTCCACTCGCGACTTTTTACCTTAGTTTTCTAAGTGGGGGATCTACGTAAAGTGTAGAGTCAATAAGGATCCCTAAGTATTTAACAAAATCTAAATGGGAGATAGTTTGCTGAGAACAAGACATATTTATACTGCGTATTTGGCATTTACCACCGAAGAGAATACAATATTTTTTTTTAAGTTGATCGACAGTTTGTTTGCTTGCATCCAGGCTACAGTATTGCTTAACGCACTGTTGACATAATTTCATGTGCACTCGCACTTGATAAAGTTAATGTAGTGTTATCAGCAGATAGTGACTTATTGAATTTAGCTATGGAGGGAAGGTCGTTTGTACAGAGCAGTGGTATTCAACGTGGGCGAAATCGCCCCCAGGGGGCGATTTTATGCGTTATGGGGATTTTGTGGCTTAGCAGATTTGGGGGCAATTTCAGTTTCCATGGGGGACGTTTCTGCATGTTGAAATCTACTAAATTTTGAAATGATTTCAAAAATAAAAATAACATTTGTTACTTTGGAACTAAATCATTTGATGCACTGTCGACTCTATGGTTGGTAACAAAGGTTATAAAACACGTCATATTCCTTTGGTAACGTACCAGTCAAAACTAACATCGTCCTGTGTAATGCTTCACTGCACTAACTATCCACGGCCACTGAGAGCGTCACTCGTTGGGAGTCAAGTACTGCGATTGTGACGAAGATGATGATTTTGCAGGAATTGTTGAATCTAATGTCTAACAAAAATGAAAGAGTAGATAAACTGTTGCACTGAGTAGTTTGCTAGGTTGGTTAATCCAGTCTTTGCATGAGCAGCGTCAGAAAGAGGGACCAGAAGCACTAACATTTACCAGTCTGTATACCTCAGCATGCGCGGAATTTCGGACGTTTCTTGCAAAGTATGCGTTTGTTCGTATTATTATACTTATATTGGTTGGAAACGAGCAACATTGATATAGCTATTGGAATATACCCGATCGGCCAAACTGCATTTTCTAAAGAAGAAAAACTTCAGCTTCTTCGAAGATACTAAAACTGGCCCAAAAATCATGAAATTGCACCACTAAATCACCGCATCAACTTTCTCAGCGATCAGGAATATTAATCACCAGTTGCTTTTACGTTTAGCCTGATATATGTTTCGTCGCCAACTGTCACAAATCCCTCCAACCGTATATGAAAATTGCCTCGAAACAAGACTTCATAGCTTAGTATGTTCTGTTGTAGAGACGTTGGAAATATGACTGTGGCGATATGATTTACGTAGCAATTAATGGTTAGTGAAATTAATTAGAGATAGCCGTAAATTGTAAAACGTGCTGATCGTGTTTTTCAGTCAGTTCGGGTGTTTTGCTGTGCAATATGAATATACCGGTAGATGTAGGCTACTTTGTTCATTTGACTCATGACAGACTCTCCAAAATGTGAGAATAATTCAACCCACAGATCTTCAACGTTATCGTCATTAAGATAAATCCGGCCGTTCTCGAAATATTAACTCAGATTTTATCTACAACCCCGCACCACAGGCGTTAGTGAGGGAAATTTTATAAATAAAGCTATAGCCTTTAATACTAACCATGAGGTGCTTATCACCAAAAAGTTGTTTCACTTATAGCAATGATATCTGAAAAAGCAGATGAACTGTTTAACAAATCCGTAATGTTATTGAAATTTTTAACTAGACTTCTGGTATTAAAATGTGCTAGAAATAGATTTTGTTAATTAAGTATTGGAATTGTGCTAAATTGTACATTTTACAAGGCTCACAACGCTATAACGTTAATCACCGCGGCTTGTGGTGAGATTTATTAAGTTCGTGTAAGTTTGTAAGCTTCATTGAGTGCATTTAGTTGAGTAAGACGTAATATCTAGTTCTAATTGTCCGCAGTTGGTGTTGTGCGATTTTTCACTACAGTATTTCTAATTGTCGCAGTTGGTGTTGTGCAATTTTTCACTACGGTTGTTTGAATTCTCTGATCTTATTTTAACCTTTCATCATTTCACCTATTAGCATTGCTTGCAGATGTAAGAAGTGATGATGCGTCGTGTTACGTGAAATCGATTTCCTTTTAAAAATTTGCGATTGATTCCTTGCTTGTTTAACCTGTGGAGTGAAGTTGCTTGAAGGCAATAGCGCATTTGATAAAATCTAATACATCTGCAGTAGCCATAGCAATACAAAAAAATCGTAGGTATATACTGAATGGGACGTTTAACTGTTGTTTAGATGGTAAAATAAACAAATTCAGCGAGCTCAGAAACAGAGACGTTGGCATTTTGTAGAATTCAAGAGGTTTAAAAAGGGAAGACGGTCTTTTAAAATATTCATTGCTTAGTGAAAATAACAAATGGAAGCTATTATCATCACGTACTCGAGTTGCAAACTTGTCGCATCTACAATGGGGATTGGTAGTACACAACTTAAATCAATGCAAAAATTAGATCCAAATTCAAGAAACAATTATTATAAGAAAACAATTGAGTATAGGATACGACGCAGTTATTCATAATAAATGAACGATGAGAAACCCAGATTATGCATAACAATGCGCTCTTTTTATCACTGATTTTTTCCTTATTTCGCCAATTCGCTTGTTCACTTGATTGCTTAAAAACTGTACAGTGCATATGATGGCGAGAAGTGTTATTCATCACGCGGTTTCACATCGAAAAACAGGAAAGTTTTCGATTGAGTATTTGACTGCGTGTAAAATTTGCATGTTTAATTCATACAAACGCAACAAAATGCACGTTTGTGGTCACTCAGAGATATTTGACTCACATGTATCGACAAATCTGCCAACATTTGTCAAAACACACTTTGCCCATGGAGCGCTACGGCGAGTCGCTCAGTGGCCATGGATCGAACTCCAACATTCCAACTGAGAGGCGGACAATCTACCATTGTGCTAATCGCCGCCCAAACATTTGTTATAGATACATATATCACAAATATTTATGTCCGCATAGTACATTATGAATCTACAGAGTCCTAAGGCAAAATAATGCAAATCATCAACGTATTAGCGATAGTGTGGAACTGCTTTTGGACTAAACCGAAATCATACCTGCTGTGTATTTATCGTCTCACAGGTGTTTGTGTGAAGCAAGCGGACTCGGAAAGCGCTTCTCAGTTCATCGTGAACTGTCCTATCGGATGTCTGTCGCAAACGAGTAGACTGTGGGGAACTGACGTGTACACGTCCGATTCGTACGTATGCGCCGCTGCAATCCACTCGGGAATCATAACAAGTGAGTTAAGGACACTGAATCTGAAATCAGTTGAGATCTAATGGACACAATTAACAGGTCATATGCATCCGGACAAAAGGTGATAAAAACAAAACAACTTCATAAGTATTTGAGGACAAACAAGTATTTGAAGAAATGTAGTAGAGGCGTTCCTCCCTAATACTTTTCACTAATGGTTTTCATCACAACATAAAATTTCAAAAAAGTATTGATACCATTGCCTTAACATCCACATGCAAATTAACTTCTGCTATTGGAGATTTCAGATGTATTAAAATTACTAAGTGCAATCTTAACAGTACGAATGCAATTTTATCACATGTAGACCTACTATTTTCAGATGAAAAGCAATATAACTTCGAAGTCTGCTCGAGCAATCAAGTAAAATTGGCCAATTTTGCAATATCATGGTGCTGAATCACTTCTATAAAAGTTTTAGTAGAAATCCAGTGTTTCGAACTGAAACGAATTTGCAGGCGTCTTGCAAACCTATGAACCAGTGGTGCCCAACCAGTCGATCACGGTCTACCGGAAGACCGTGGATTGTTCCCAAGTCAACGGCGAGGGCTGTTCGAAAAAATAAAGAAATTTATTTATAAAATAAATATATAAAAAATAAATAATTTTTTTTGCAGTGACTTTTAATTTGCTTTGTAATGAATTGGTGTTAAAACATATTAATGTTAATATTCCCATATAGCAAACCAAACTAACTTTTCTACTGAATGATATGTAATCATTATATTATAAATACAATCATAAACAAACTCTCAAATTTTTGAAAGCGCATAAACTATAAATGGGATGCCACCTCAAAGCGTGTAAATTCAAAATGGGGCTCCCATCTTGCACATCCTGCATACTCACTAAGACCACGACTGTCTACAGGCGCGGTGACGTAGCCAGTCCAAAATTTGGTAGGGGCCAAATAGTTTCACTTTCAGCGAGCAACAGTATTTGTTTTGGGACACCGCCTCTTGAAAAGACAAGATATGCTAGGCTAGGCATTTGGGGGTCCATGGCCCCTTTAGCCCCACCTAGCTACGCCTATGTACAGCAGGCGATGTGCTGCAGCAAATTGAATGCGTGGTGAACCAGTGCTGAAAAGCACTTTAAAACCTCTTCATCCACAAATATAGCAAACAGACGTCGAAGTGCATCCGAACGAGAAACGATTTCGATAAACCCAGACACGCTAACGAGAGCATTTTAGTGTCAAATACAAGGCTTTTGACAGCAAGCAGATCCTACGCATGCCAAGTCAATTGAAAGCGAATATCCCATTTCATCAGTCGCTCTTATTGCTCGCTATTCCCTCCCGTGCATACCCAAAACATTGCATTGTGTCCCACTTGAAGCGTTGTAACTGGTGTGATATTTGAAAGATACTGGAGGCTACATCACTGTCTATAAAAGTCCCGGACAATCATCGTATTCTGGAACATCGCGATTTGGAATAACCAGCAAAACGTACAGTTCATGGACTTCGTCTTTTCAATTCAGAAGTCCATAAGTACAAGGTAATTGCAATGATGAAAGCTGCAATAAAAATCAATTTTGCTTACTGAAAAACACGCTCATTTGTGTGTTTGATTCTTTGTCTTTCATTCAGTGGAAAAGAAACTGGTTGAATTAGACTGATTTTTAATGTGTGCTGTAATATTGCACTCTTCCTGTACTTGATTGTGCTACAATTCTCTTTTCTTCGTTGTTTTACTGTCAAAACTGTTCAACGTGCATAGCAGAAACGGGGTTTCCAGCCACAGAGTTTGGCACGGAAAATAGGTAAAATCACGTAGTAATTCAATGCTATGCGCTGCGTTATCCGCGTTGGTGGAGTGAGTTTTTGCACAATTGCATTGTGTTGGATTCGAAATTACACACCGACATGATCAGTCTCTAGACTTTCGTTTAACCTGCAATTCGATACTCAGGATAAGATCGAGTCATCAAGAAAGAGAACAAGAAGTCTATCTGAACTGACACTGAACAGTGAAACATCAATTGATCTCAGTGAATATTGGCTATTGACTGGAAAGGGAAAAACTTGGCAATTAAGGATCTCAACATGTCCATGTAAAAGACTTGAACTTGAACAAAACATAAATTGACATTTCGTGTTAAAGTATCCTGAAATTTATATTGTGCATTACTGTATGAAAAATGTTTATAGCCTGTATATCATCATTGTATTTGATCGTTGTGTAAAAGTGTTTTGTATTAAGGGACTACGCATGAGATACACTCTCTTCAGAAAGCTCAAGAATAAGAATCCAATCTTTTTAATATTCTAACTGCATAATCGCACAAAATGTGCTAATCATAAAAAATGTGCTAATCGCACAAAATGTGCTAGTCTCACGAACTGTGCTAGTCTCACAAACTGGGCTAGTTTCACAAAATGTGTTAGTCTCACAAAATGTATCAGTATGGAATTTTACTAGAAACTTTCAATTCGTGTCAACCAATCAAAATTCGACGAGAAGGCTTTCACGTGGAGTCTTCTGAATGGATGGAAAATCTCTGAATGAGACAACGCCAGAATTTCGACCAATTAGAATGCGTGTTGAAAGCAATAAATACCCTTAGAATTTTGGATGAAAATCAGAGAGTGCATACAGTTCATCTGGGCTCGTAACCTCTCTCTAGTGCGGCCAGAGACAATTTCGGTGAATGGGCAAGCTTTTACATTTATCGTTACATAATAGTGTCAGTATCTCAATGACTTTGGTATTAGAGTGCTGACATCTCACTCCGTTGTATTGTACCAGCTTTGCTGATGAACTATGATACGGTGAAACAATGCATTGTATGTAGCTTAGTGTAGTCACTCCTAGTCACCTTGGCCCACCAAAGCAAAGGTAACCACTTTTGTGTGATACCCAGCAATTGTTGCCGGCAACCTTGGATATTTAAACAATTGAGATTTTTTGGCGCCCCCCTATTTGACTGCCCCCCGAAAAAAACGCCTGATCTGGATCCGCCACTGTTAGTGTCGTAGCAAAGTAATTATGACTAAATAATTAACAATTAAAATTTTTCATTCAACATTTAACCAACTCGATTGCTTCAACAGTAACTAGCGATGAAAATGTCCGTCATTGCGAAAAAATTCATATGCAGGCCCGAAATCGTCCCGAAACATTTTGACAAGCTTAACACCGAACCTGGCTGGACCCGAAAAGCCCGGCTAGACATACAAATCCGGTCCAGGTGCTGCCTCTTGACCATGCTCTTGCCATTTGTGACGTGACAAAGAAGCCATTGTTGTGCGAGTTGCGCTTTCGGAACGTGGCTGACAAACATTTTTAATATTGTAAAGTTCGAAATTACATACAATTCTAGTCTATCTGCTGTTGTGGCTTCTCGTGATCAGCGACCACACATATCTCCCATGAGCGCACGTGAGTGCTGCACATTACACTATTGCAGATATACANATTACACTATTGCAGCTTGTGGTGAGCTTGAATGGTAGTTGCAGTATGATTCCAGGAAGGGTCTTTTTACGCTAGGACAGCTGGTGGGATTGCTTTTTTTCTGAAATTCATCCGAACATGACCCCAGAAAAGAAAAGTTGGTTGCCGTTAACAGAAATTCAAGCCAGTATTTCTGTTGGCTACAGCCGACGTCCAATTCTCGACAAAAGCAGCAAGAACAGGATCAAGCCAGTTTCATCACCAAGGGCAAGGTGCTTGCGAAAAGCAAAGCTTGACGCAATCACTGGTGCCACGCTAGTGATTTTTCACTGCACTCTAGGGATTTTTGCAAAGTATGCTTTTGAAGAAGATTGGCTGTTTTTTTCAAATTTTTCAGCC
>JGI24021J15306_10009082_pt1 | contig 12277 bp, 7 predicted proteins | sample Ectturendosymbi1_FD_15306 | JGI IMG/M metagenome (IMG submission 15306)
TTTTTTTGTGCCAAGTGAACAGTTTCTACTAAGTGAAAATTGACGTTGGAAATCTTGGCCAGAAAACATTGTGCGCCACCCTTGGCCACCCTTGGGCCATTTCGGAATGTAGTGCATCAACGTACCAGCACTTGCCATGACCAATTTCGAACAATGGCAAGTCAGCTTTTCACATTTCATTTGGTCATAGGTTGTGTTTCAGTTTTATTTCTTTTCGTTTGCTGCGTTTAAGAAAAAAAACTCTTTGCTGTATGGCTCTGTGTGCAAGAGAGCTAAGATGAGGTCTACCGAGTAGGCATGTTACACAATCATGGTATCTCTCACATATTCAGTCGATGGTTCACTGCTGAGAATAGACTTCCTTCAAGAAATACTTTATCTCTAATTTTCCAACCTGCGAGGTCTTCTGCTGACCCAGACGCACATCCCCAACTCAATTCTCACCTAAGCTTACATAGAAAATAAACCGCGTGGAACCAACGATGCACAAAGAGACCTTTACCAGTTGCTGAGTCAATTGATTGAAAATGCAAATGACTTCTTGGTTGCTTCTATGTAATGCTGGGCAGAGGCAGTTTCACTATAATTTTTCGTTTCTTCTCAGAATTTCCCTCTTTTGCCGGAACTACTGAGTCTGGAACGTCCGCTGCTGTGGTTTTAAATCGTTTCGTTTTCAGGTGTTGATTGTTGCTGTCGTCGTATTTGCTGCATATCAAAGGATTGTTGAGCTGTGATAACGAATCGTCTTTTAGAATCATTTTCGCGGCGAGGTTTCGTAACACAGACCGACCCTGAGTTGAATTGTTTTTGATATGAACGGAGCTTGCACCCACTCCGGTGACCATCGGTTGGATGCTGCTGCCACTGCAAACAACAACGGGCAGTGTTAACTTGACCTCGTCTGCAAAAGAACAGTTTATTCGCAGACATACAATATGCGGACGAGCCACGGGCTGGGAGGAGGCGCGCACCTTGCTCTGCAAACACTTGTCAAAATTAGATAAATAAGGGATAAAGTTTGTTAACGTTCAATGTCTTTGGAGCTAAAAACTCAGGACAGACAGGGTTGCGGGAATTATGGAATGAGAGTGTAAAATTACCAACATTAATTTCTGAAAATAGTGATGTGATGACGTATTTTGGCAAGTCAAATAAGCAAAAAGTGAGATTGCTTTTTGAGAAATTCAGAAAAATTTCGTGTTTAGAAATAAGAGAAAATCACAAATATTTCACGGAAATGAATTTCCTAACCTCTGACAAACGTTTTAGAGTACACATGGGCTCCCAAATTCACAGACCTGAGCTGTGACAAAGACCGCAAAACATTTATGAACAGTGCCAAGCTTATTCGAAACAAAGCTCTAAAAAAGTGGAATCAGCCGTTACATGACATTTGCAATATCTGTGGAAACAGGATTGAAGTGATTTATTATAATGTAGTATGAAGTTTGCAGTTACGCCACAGCATCTTTGATACACTTTCCGTGCAGTTAAGGTTGCGAGCTTTGTTGGATTTGGGCTTTGGTATATCTTCGTACGCTTCAAAGTCAAAACCGATTCTCCAATGCCATTTAAATAGTTATTCATTTGTCGCCCTCTCTCACACTTAACCACATAAGTGTCACGAGGCGTGCCAACATCCCAATGTTGTAGTAATTAACTGAAGCAAAATATAGCACACTTTTTGATTATGTACTGTAATTCGATAACAAAGCTGGTTTTGTTGTTTCAGCAGAAAGTGTTTTTCCTGACTAGATCAACTGTGTATATTTCATATGGCAAAAGTAGAAAAAGAGAGCAAAGCATTTTAACTCTCTTTCTTAGCCCTCTTTGATACAAATAGGCTTAGTTGACATATCCAACATTTCTTGAATCAATAAAATTTTCATCTATATCCAACCGTAAAATCCTTCTCCTTCCTGTGCATGGTGCTTTTATCTTAAAGCAACAACGTTTGCTCGATATTTCTTTAGTGCTAGAAGTGCGGAGTTATCTCACCTCAGCTTGACCATCTGCGATCTTCGTTTCAGGTATCGCGTTGATAGATGTGTCAGCCTTCCGTCACCTCGCATCCAGTTTACGTGATACATAACCTGCTGTTCAGCGGGCTGAGGTTTCGTTTCGCTTTTTCGGTTTCGAGTTTTCAATTCTTTCGAATCGACTGCGTTGTTATCAGCGCCTTCTTTATCAAAACGAGCCGATCCACTGATCTGCGCAGAAGATTCTGCATCGTTTAAGAGTTTTGTCCCCCTGAGCGGCATGAGCTGGGGTGTTTTTGAAGAGCGCTGGAACTCCCGAATCAATTTTAATTTTTCTAAGTGGGATCGTCTTCTTCTGTACTGCTCCATGGAATCGTCGACGTACGCGTGAAGATCAACTAAGGAACGTTTTAATTGCACGTGAGGTAAAACGCAGATGTTGCCCTTGAAAACAAAAAGAAAGCAACATGACGCTCTCAAACCAAAAACATCATTCAACCTTAATCGGCCAAGGGAAGCGAAACATGCTATTATTTCGTGAAAGTTCAATTTCGTTTATGTAATTTCAGACTACCTTCAAATTGCTTCCCAAGCTCTAAATCAGGGTTGCACAACTTTTTTGCTGTTGCCGGCCGCATTCCGTTTATTTGTATGAATTACGGCCACCGGTGAGTTCCATATATTTTAATTTTTTGAAGCTCTTCTGTTCTGCTTCCACAGGTCTGTATGCCCGTCATCCTATCAAGCAACCTCGCACAACTGACAAAGCACGCCCGCCATAACTTATATTTTAACTACATGCACACGGCCGCATACATTTTCATCTAAGGTAACATGTTGCCCACTCCTGCTCTAAATAATTACTAGAAAAGACCCCTATTACGTGATTGGCAAGAAAAAGCTGCAAAGTTTTTGGTAATCCGTGCATCATCGAGCTGAGATAAATAGTGTTTCACAAATAAACCTAATGAACATTGAAACAACGTACAAACAACGTACGTACAAATCAATCATTAAAAATTTTCTGATCCAATTAAAACAGCTCAAATGAATGATACTTTTGGGATGCTGGATCGTTGTCTAAACTGCCCCCCCACAGGCTTTAGAAGTTCATAGATAGACCAGTGCTGGAGATGCTGATAGTGAATATTGCGCGAAAAAAAATTTGCGAGAAACTAAATTGTAACAAACTTGTTTGAAATGTGTGGGTAAATTATGCAGTTCAGGCAGTGATTGTTACTTGAAACGTATTTCGCAGAAACCCAGATCAGATCGAGAGATGGGCTGTGGATTTTTGTAGTCGCTTTTTGAGAAAAAATCAAACTGAAAAGCATAGCATTGAACAAGTTTGTTAAAATGCGAGTGGTCGTTGATACGCCTGTAGCAATACTCATATAACCCTCAACACCTAATCAGCTTCTCGAAGGTAAGCAAAGTTGTAAATTTATTTAACGTTGGTGAAATCTACACATACAAATTGCCGATATTCATCGCCTTTCGGGAAATCGTTTTTCAAAAGCTTTCTTTGGACCCAAATATGTTTGCCCCTAGTTTCTGGCGCCGGCCCTAATTTTAACTTTTATCTGGAAAAACATTTCACAAATTTAACGTAATTTTTTTACATAAAATGAAGAGTAAAAAAGGTCAGGTTTTTGTTCTTTTCTTGTCAAAATCCGTTTCATGACAAACCTTAAAAGCCACTGCCCTGATCAGACTGAACGTGAGAATGTTAAGATGGCGTCAGTTATCCCAAGTCATTGTCTTGCACCACTATTTTGATATTTTCAAAAAAATTTAACACGTTGCAGCTTAGAAAATTAAACTTATCTATGCTCACACAAGTTTCGTCATCATTACTTACCTTTCGTATTTCAGGGAGGCTAAACAAAACCGATAAAACATATTTGAAACATATTATGAAATTACAACATAAAGTTAGGAAGAAAAAAGTAAAGACATATCAACGTCACCTGTTAATCTTGGAGTCATCGCAGAATTTCAATACGCGTGTACTTGTAAAACTGTTTCGTATTGTGTGAGCGAAGGCAGGCCAGTATTTTGTAAATCAACTAAACAATTTTTAAAAATTACGCTACTCACAGCGTGATATTCGTTAAACTAGTTATGAACTATTAAATGCGCCTTTGCTCCTTGCCAGAATTTCGGCGGGTAAATACATGAACCAGAACATGCAAGTGAGACGGAGAGCTTGTTTCTTGGGCCCCTTCACCGTCTCTAATAGGGTCATACAAAGGGTCTTGGGCGGGGTTCATACCTATCTGTTTGGATAATGAAATATCAATTCGCCAGAGCTCGAGTGGGGTACTCGAGGAAATATGCCTGTAAACTGATTTCTGTTTGCTGATAATTTCATGTTTGTCAAATCCCACCGTCCGTCTTTAACGCCTTCTCGACATCCATGAGACTATACTGAACAAAAACTCGATATTTAGTTGCGAAGAAATACTTGACGCAATTTTCCATCAAAAAAGTTTGAACAAACTAGAACGCCACATGTTCATAAGGGCGCATTGAGTTTTATGAGCAATTTAAGTATCTTTGTGGGTTGAACCACACATTACAGGGTAAATCGTACCAAGGCCGAAATGAAATCAGAGAAAAAAGGATTTGTTAACCGTCTGGCAAAAACTTATTCTACACTGCACTTACTGCGGGATTTGCTCTTGTGACCAAAGTTGAATGGCAGTGATGCTGCTTCGCAATGTCTCTGAGATAAATAACCCCAGCAGCGTCTTGGTTGTCTAAAGCTTCTCGCAGGTGAAACAATCGCTTCAAGTAACTTTCATTTAGTCTGTCTCTCCGCCTTTCATGCCACAGCAGCGCAGCTCGGTTATCTGAAAAAGGAACGTTGCTTTGATCCCTGGCGTGAAAGGCCGCAAGGGGGCGCGTGTATGGCTGTAACATATTGTTGAAAATCAGGACAATAACAAATCAATGGTTGTTCTGTTATTTCTTTGATTTTGAAGTTGGGTGGGGCGTGAGTATCAATGATTAACGTCAGAGGAGGCGCGACTGTTTAATAACCTTTGTTTGACCAGAAGACAGGGAGCTTAGCTGAGAGAGATAAGAGACGAATTTCTGGTGTTTTGAAACAGGTTTCTAATCAAAATGCTCCCAATAACTCCATCACCTAATCAAATCTCAAACAGAAAAAAGCATTTATAAAAAACTGTTTTTTATCATATTTAACAAAAAAGCATTCAAGAATGTTTTTAACGTGAAATTAAACTAACTAAATGTATATTCAAAAATGCAGTTGTTTTTCAATAACGAAAATGTCACACGTCAATCCAGTGCACTTTGTAAGTTTACAAAACTTTAAGTGGGTGATTGCTTTTGATGTTCACATAAACCCTCAAATAATTAATTAAAAAATTATTCAACCAGGCAGCTTCTGTAATAGCACAAAAACAAACCACATAAATTTCCTCCGTAAACAATTTAAATTATCGCGTCAGCAATTAAACTTATCTCACCTACGAGTCGTATTTTTCGTAACTGACGACTTCACTTTGTGAAACCAACGACTGTTCAATAAGTATAAGTAAAATATTACAAAAGTTCAATAAGTAAAATATTACAAAACTATAAAGATTAGTTGCAAACGACATTTTTAAAACTGCAACAACTAACTGCCTTCATTGTTTTGTTCCTTTTCTAAAAAAATACGCACTGTGAAAGTAAAAATAGTTTGGATTGTTTTTACTGTGCCGTGCCATAACAATGTTTTAGATGATATCAACATCTACAGTACATAGAACGCTATAAAGTGAAATAACACCTGGAAAAGCTTTGCACTTCAAGCATGCTGATAACCAGTTTAGTTTTATCAAATAATGAAACCTATTTTGTTTTGGTACTGTTTGACTTTTAGCCGCTTATTTTTTGAAAAACCTTCTTATTGGTGGAAATATGGCACCTTATGTAACCGTCGCAAACGTTTTCTAACACCACTCCAATTTTTACACTGCGCTTTTAATATTCGCCAGCAGCAGTTAAGGATCTAAAAACTGCTTGAGAATGTGTCTAAAGTGTTCTGTAAATAATCGGCGTGTAAGTATCTGCTTGTACAGAAATGCCATGTCAGAGTAGAGATTTAAAGATATAAAAATCACCTGGCAGCACTGAAGGCAACTTCGGACTGTGTTCATGGAGCTCAGTCATTGTCGACCACCCACTTTTATCGTCCTGTAAACAAAAAGTGGAACAACAATGCAGTACGTTCCCACGGCTAAAATGTCGTCACGCACGCACGTTCACGTCATGCTCACACGTCGTATAGGTCAGTTTCTTGATGAACTTGCGCGAGAAAAAAGTATCATGAAAACCTTAAATTGTGTTGTCAAAATTGCTAGTTTCCTACATTCCTCTCATTTACCAGCTGAACTACCATGAAATTGTTGGACGTTTTGACTTAAAATGACTGAAACCACTCGCAAAACCGAGCTTTTCGTTACGGAGCTATCTTTATTGCGCATCCAAACAACTTAAGGTGTGGCTTGACATAGGCTGCTGTGGTTTAAATAGAAACGTTTACAAGTTCGTTCATGGGAAATGCAACCACGGCAAACGGAATTTTGTCTTCTACCACTGGGGTTATTTCGCCAAACTCTCTCACTGCTTTCTCGCAAGTAGAATTATATACAAGATGCAAACGCTTCCAAAAACTTTGCAGTACAGCTCCTCGAATAGATGAACACTTACAACATTGCGTAATGTTATGATAAACAGCGATGGAAGTATAGAGAGAAACATACGACAAGTTCATTTTAAAGTCTCCAGAAATGCACACTTTCGGAAAGCATTTTAATTGCTTGACACCAGAATTTCATGCGGTCCCTCAGCTTTGCAAAAGAGGAAACACAGGACAAAAAGCAGCTTCACAGAAGTGCCTCCAGGTTTTCTGCTTCCGCACATGGAGGGTGGGTGGGTTTCTTGCTGCAAATAGCATCAGCAACATAACAGGGGTTAAGCGAGCCAAGTAGGATGTGACAGAGAGAAAATGGCGTTATTCGAGGTTTGCCGTACCATTGCTTAACTTGTGAAACCATTAAGTAAACAAAGCACATGCCTTATTAGAGCCACCATAAACCCAGGTTTCTGTGAAGTGAAGAAAAATAAGTTTTTTGAATAAAATATTTTCGCTTTTTCTCAAATGTATAAATAGGCTACCTACCGACGAAATCGGGAGTATCTACTTAGAGATTGCAAAACTGTTTAAAAGACAAGCCCGAGAACCCAGCCGTGTAACGCACCTTTGTAATGTTTGCATGACAGTTAAGTGCGTTGGCGACAGCTTCTTACTGTTGGTTGATAAGCTGACTCTTCTTATAAGGAAGTGTTTAGCTATGATCAACTTAACATTGTCAGTACTTCATATAAGCTAATGTAACGTTCATTATCATAGGGTAGACTGTTATAATACAGCACAACCTGGGCGAGCCTCCGCTACGGTCGACAAAAGCATAGGAATATAAAAATTAGTGTAGTTCAGGTGTGCGTGTGATGTCTTATCAATTTACAATGAAAATTAATGCAAAAGTTGGTGAATGTTGCCATACTATTTTCTATTTTATTTCATATAGGGGTCTATTGATATTTTACATGAAGATATATCATCCCCAAGTTTGGCAATCCAATCCCTTCCATAAGAACGTTTGTCACCTGAAAAACAAATCAGCAGCAGACCCTCCCACAAGCGCATAAAAATACCCCTAGCCATTCCCCTCCCCCCTCAACATCGACAAAATACATGGAACGGCAGGGGTAAAGTGCTTTCTCATTCAGAATGGCAAAAAACGATATGATTGTGAGGCCATGTGTGTGACGTGGCTCTTAGCAGTAACACAGCAAGATATGTGGTTCTTGGTCTCTGAGTGGTTGTTCTAGGATGTTGTTCTGGATTGATGATTTGGTTGAATATGACCTTAATCAGTTACAAGAAAACGTTTTTAAAATGAAAATGACCTCAGCCTCAGGTGCCCAGACGATGTTTCAATACGTCGTGCATTTCTGGAGTCCATCACGCATTTTCTGCCTTTGCCTGCAATGACAACGAGTGAACCAGTGCAATCCTTTTCGTCGTCGAAAATAGACGTTAAACGATGAACGATGGGTTGATGTGTATTGGTATACTCGAGCTTCCATCGGGTATTGAAGGTGATTTGTTTGTAGAAAACTATATTCAACCAACCAACTGATCGACTCGCTGTAGGGAAACACCGATTAATGGTAAGTGATTAGCCGCAGCGGTGTATGCAACTACAGCAATTACTGTCAAAAATATTAATTGCTCTGAATTCTTTCATAGTAATCTTTCTTTTGCTATCTTTAACTTTTTCCTTTGCCGAAGAACTCGAAGTATCTTCATTCTCAGACCCATAAACAAATTGTGAGCCATCACAGCTAGCAACCACGCACGTCTTCAATTTTGTGAAAATAACCTTTGAAAGTTCATTTTCGGGATGATTGACAAGCCATTTGAACCTATTTCGCTTTCATCAAGCTCAAACATTCAGGCCCTTGTACATCAGTGATTTTATATTTACTGAAGCTTTCCTTGCTTGTTGCACTGTGAGCTTGTGATGTTTATACTGTATAACAGCGTGAAACGACTCGCGACCCAATACTTTACAACGCGTTTAAACGTTTTTATTATACAACTTTCGTTTGCGTTGGCAAGGCTGCTGCAAAGTTACTGACTGAAATGTAAATCCGTTTAAACTGTAGCAAGGAATATGATCTTCATAACCTCACAAGAACTAGTTATGATGACAGCAAAAAACTTGTGGCTCGCTTATGACAAGAAAAAAAATCATATAGAAGAAACACATTTCATGTTTCTGTGAAATTGTAAAGTGCGTGTCTTGTCTAAGCATGCCATGGAAATAGTTCCAAATGTGATGGGGCGAAACTGCACGACTTCAATTGTTTGGAGATGCTTGAAGAATAACACATAATATACTGAATTTAGAATCATAAATGTTTAAAAGTAGATTAAAATGCGGCAAAATTCTACTGCACAACTGCTGCTAGTACAGCGCAGTTTGGCATCAGACATAGTCAACGTATTGGCGGCGAATTGGTTCTTATATACCGTGGCACAATATCAAAGCACATCCTGTTTTAAATCAGGGCGTGAAAAGAAAACCTTGTTCTGTTGCAAACAGTACGTTTAATTTTATTTATTTTTTCAAATGGCCCATTGTTGCATTTTCAAAAATTAGCTCTTGGTTCGCTGGTGATCGAAATCTTTAGATTTAATTTTGCGGCGCATTTGCAAGCACTGGCCAAAATTTGAGATCACCATCAAATGGTACGTGCGTCATATCAAAAGGTTTTGATCAATATAATACGTCTATGGAACGTGTAACACTTATACAACGATACTTTCCACAATAAATATATGGACTGGTTACGTGACAACTGGGCTAGAACACATGACAGCAACTTTGCCTGTATTTGCAGTATTTCTTCTGACATCAGCTGGCTGTCTTTGTTGGTAAACAAGAACATAGACATAACAGCTTTGCACATAGGCGTGGATCGCTGTATAAAATCTAGTGTAGAAATGAAGCAGTTAAAAATCTGACGCCAACATTTCTTCGCCCATAAATGTCGCAGATACTAATTTTGAAAATCTTCAGATGTCACTTGGTTCACGTACAAAAACAAACTCGACCTATCGCTTGCATCTGCTTGTAGCGGTTTTTCTTGTTTTATCCAGTTGTGTATACTCGAAGCACGAGCTGTTAGAAGATCGGTTGTGCTTGACCATGTGTTGACCAATAAAATCTGTGCCTTGTTTGGACAAAGTGTATTGTCGCAGACATATGTGTTTTGTTGTAGTAGACGAATGATGAAGACAGCTAAAAGTTTCTTTATTGCTACACGCACAATATAAGGACCCCATTCTAACAACTCTTCGCTACAGTTGTTTCGGAAAAACTTCGTTTCGCTCTTTAGTCGACGCAGCTCCTGCTAACCTTTCTTCATAACAAACTTGTTCTGACTCAGTAGCCACCCAAGCTACATTTGCATAAAAGCGTGTATTTATGGTTATTGATCTAAAACAAGACTTTAAGGCGATTTTATGGTTCGTTGTATTCATAAGATTACTGCATCGATGATATGCACGACGAATGTAACAGGACGAGACCCCAGCAACGGCCTGAGTAGAACATTAACAGGTGCACGATAAAGACAAGGGTCAATGCTACGCAGACTGCAACATCACTTTCAACCATTTTCACGAAGACAAACACGACTTCAGCAGCAACGGGTGTGTCAGGACGAAACTGAAGTGGTCATTTCAGAAAAAAGTTTTGAATTACATTTGGGAGAAATGTGAGTCCGTCAGAAAAACTGTTTGGGCAAAAAGACAAGAAAACAAACAATATTTCAGCAACTTCATATCAAGTGCTGCTCGTTTTTTCGTCTCTTCACGCATGATCGAATTGGAATTGATTTGATTCTGTGGCCAACACTGAAAGAAATCTGAACATAGCAACAACTAAATGGATCATCGAAACAGCAGCATAAACAAAGTTGGAAGACACCTGTCAGTGTGTTTTTACTTTTTCGACGAAAGTAAATATTTTGATTAGCGATGGAAAACAACAAATTTTGCCATAAAAGCTATGATTCAGTCTAACTTAAGTGTTCTAAATATCACGTAATTAAACAAAGAACTAAAAAAATCAAATGTATTTTCTCAGTTCGAAAAAGTAAATTGAAAGGTTTTAAAAAATTTCAGGTAAAGCCATACACAGGGTTTTATCACCAATTCATTTTGTTCTGCTCATCCAATCACTGACCGCCATCATGCGTGGATTGCATTTTTGCGTATCAATTTTTGTTTCAAATTTTCTTCAGGGCATTGACGTTTATCGTTGTATTAAACTCACGAGCAACTGCATCTGAAGTTGCTTTGACCCGAAACTAAAGGCGTAGACTTATAGTAAGAAATCTGAACAAAAATGCGAGCAATTTTGGAACAAGTAAAGCAAATTTAATTGCTCATGTCCCATTTTAAACATTTTGTCAACATCTCCATTAAATTCACTACCAGCAAGAAGCCGAAAGCCAATTACTCGTAAGTCGTTATTTCTTCTTCAGTGAATTTTTTTACAAAAAAAATTTTTGAAGTTAGTGAGAACTGTTTTGCAGCCAAAAAAAACTTATGCCACAATATTTGTGAATTGACAAAAAGACTTCGTCAAATTTGATAACTGTGTTTCATGAAAATAATTAAAAAAGTGCAACAAACAAAAAACTTTTTGAGATCTTAGAACAAAATAAAATAACATATTTTATCGATTCTGATTATTTATTACATATCAAAAGCAAAAAGCACTTGTTATATTTCAAAAGATTAACTGTTTTCTAGAAAGTGCTTCAGCCAACCGGATAAGAATCCACAACTTCTGACAGTTCTGAACAATGCTATCACTCAGCAGCAACGTAGTCAACAAATAGAATCGAATCCTAAATTGGATTAGCTTGGTGAGAGTAAGGCTTTTTCACTTTTAACACATTTTGTCTAATAAAACAGAAGCAAACAGTTGATCAACGGAAGTGCCGTAGAGGGGTGTAGTGCTAAAAAAAGAGGTCTGGAAACGGCGTTTTATTAAATAAAAAGAAAGACTGCACCAAATAGTTCGAATAAAGTGAGCATTCGCCTACAAGACTTTCTACACTGGATCTTCCTGTATCAGTGTAGAGTGTAGACTTAGCAGTGCGAATCTGCGTGTCGCTAGCACATCCGTGAGATCGTAGCCATGTTTTAATGCAATCTAGTGGAAAAAGGCGTGGGAAGAAGTTACCACATCAAAAAAAGATGTGGGAACACCGTTCCCACACGTTCCAGCCCCACTACACTCCTGCGGCACATTTCATTCCGCGCGCTCAGCTCGTTGGCTACTTCTTAGCAGCAGGCAGGTGCTGGTGACTCTCCCGGGACTTCGTGCCCGACCTCAAGCACGTGCTGTAATTGTAAGGGGCGTTCTCCTTCAAAGCATGACACTTCCACGTCGCTGCCAGTTGCTCCATCGGAACGATCCCGTCCTTCTTGTTCTCCTCCTCCACTTTCTTGAGCTCGTCAGGGGACAGCAACGGCAAGCGCACGAGGGGTATCACGGGAGCAGCGATCTCTCGCGGCGGTCGGTTGGCGACGATGGCGTTGCTTCGACTCCAGCGCCGCACGGCGTTCAGCACGTCGAGCTCGTCCAATTCCAAGTTGTCGCCCCGCAGCAGCGCTCCGAGCGCTTCGGCGGAGA
>JGI24021J15306_10009085_pt1 | contig 12276 bp, 8 predicted proteins | sample Ectturendosymbi1_FD_15306 | JGI IMG/M metagenome (IMG submission 15306)
CTGACCATTATCCTGTGGTGCATAGCAAGTTTCTTGCTTTCGCTTCTTAGTCACAAAGTAAGTGACTTTTATCAGCACGAAAGCGCAGAAAACCCACGAGCAGAACAAAGGAAAAATCGCGGCAGGAAACCTCATCCTCGACTTGGAACTTATCCAACAGGAATGGTACATCGGTATGGTTGTATTTTTGTAGATGGCCATCTTCCTGTACGGATCGGTTTGGTCCATGTAAGTATTTGTCATGAATCCTGCTGAAGCAGCTATAGCCACAATTAAGCCGGGAAGACCCCAGCCTACGAAATAACCGAACCTTCGAGCAGGTTTCGGATATTTGTTGCTGTATTCCAAAGCTTTGCTTGAAATTTTAACAAGTAAGACCATTGCCTCCACGGTCATCCAGCCTCCTGATTATGAAAAACAAGCATGCAACGTGGTGAAAAAACAAGTACAAACTGTTTTTGAGAGCAAGCACTTTTTCCACTAAAATATTAAACGACTGTAACGTTTTAAAATTTTGCTGGGACTAATCAAACTCTTGATGCATACAATAATAAACTGTAAACTTCAAAGTGCAACATACTTGCTCCGACTTTAATATCTTTTATGTTTTGCAACAGCCTCTTACCATTACAAGTTTTATTCAGCTTGTTTAACTTCAGTGTGAAACATCAATATTTTGCGCCTTGGAATACATACTTCTGGTTGTTCCCTATTTTCATTAGCCATTATACACCAACAGCTTCAAATAAATGACAACTAAAATAATACCACAGCTGACTTTCATCGAAGACTTTTGATAAATAATCATTGATTAATTGTGACGATCATAGTAGCAGTATGGTATATGATTAAACTTTATCAAATATCCTCCAGTAAGATTAGGGCAAGATAAAACCGGATTGTAAGCACGAAAACGAAAAACAATTCAAAAGGTGGAATCAAGATATTTTGGTAAATTTCTCAGGGCATTGCTTTTTGGTACGTAATGGTCTCAAGACATCTTTTAAGTTGCACTCTATTGTAATTTGACAGCACGGGGATTTGTATAACCAAAAACTGTTATTTTAGCTAGAACTACTTCATATTTCAGTCATTGTGCATATTTGTTTCAGAGCACATCTTACCCGAAGCCAGCAAGAAGATATGAATGAGGATGGTAAGAAGCTCACAACTCCTGTGGTTGTTCACTGCAACTTCTTGAAATAGACAGCAAAAATGGAGAAGCATCAATGCCAAGGTCAAATTGATTTGTGCAAAAACGCGGTCGCCTTTCAGGACCTTCCTCAGTTTGATGAGGATGATGAAAGTAGCGGCAAGACAGACAACCGATACTGTTTCAGCAATGTAGCTGAAGATCTGAAAAAAGGTTCAAATCTGAATTAAAAATTCCTTGCGACTAAAAACTCTGCTTAAGAAGCAATATCGAAGGTACTATTTGTCTTTTTTTAAAAAGAAGCATTTTACGTTCCACTAGTGCTTATGCTCCTTCTTCAAAAAAGTTATATGGCGTTCGTTTGGTTTGCGCAAAAAACGATTCACAAACGAAGTTTTTGGCATAATTTGTGTTATTTTTGTCATAATTCGGTTAGTCACATCAGGTCAGCTTATATCAATATTTTTTGAGCATATTTTGTCGGCTTCATGCAAAAAATATGTAGTAGAAATTTTGTGTAGAATGAGAAACTGATAATAGTTTGACCGATCCTCACAGTGGAGTCTGCAAACTTGAAAGCAAGTGGAAAGTTTTTTTTTTAATCACAGTCCGTTTCCTAAGAAAGTGTCAAGTCACGGCGATACAACTAGCAAACTTGCAAGCGGAGTACTCATGTTCAGGAAGTTTGATTTGTGGTTATATAAAACCTTTTTTAACTACAAGGTTGAAATATTTTTCCTTGAAACCTTTTGAAATCACCAAACGTTTAATTATTTACAAATACTGAGGTATTTTACGAATAAATCTTTTGTGTGTTTCGAAGACTAAAGTTCGTCAGACAACTTTTCACACAACCTACGAAAGAGTTTTTTTGCCAGTTTGATTTACATAAAAATCTCATTCTGCCCAAAGGATATATCGGTGATTTCTGTCGAGCCTGTAGGTCGTCACTGCTCCTAAAAAATCCTGAATACCTGCGGTCTGTTTGTTGGCAAAACCGGGAGTTTGTACAAAGTTTTAATGATTGCACATTAATATCTATAGATCACAAAAAATCAAGAAAGCCAACTCGCCTGCACTTCGCGAGGGATGGTGGTCGCTGTCGCTGACAGCAATGCGGCAAACATGGTTGTATGATTGCAAGCGCAGGTTGTCATTTTTGTATTTTCCTCTTTGACGTGGTGACAGCCATGCTGCGAAAACCTCCCTTGCGAAAAATCGACGAAGCTGCACCGACGCTGGAGAGACGTCAGTATTCTTCGTCCGCCACCTGACTTCATGATGTCTGAGACCTGCTGGTCCAGTTTAGAAGCATCCACAGGAAACGAAAATTCTACAGTCATGTTAAGAAACCCTCTGCCATTTGCCGGGTACCCAGCAATGTTGAGGTAAGGACTTCCTGGGAGTAGATGCGTTTTTGAATGAACTGAGGATAGGAATCCATCCTTTTCATACCTATCCGGTAAAAGCGGCTCGAGACTACGGATGGAAAGATCTAAGTCTGTAACACCGACAACGATCGCTTCCCTGGTAGCCTTGCCAACCTCTGCAGTTACCGTGATGTCATCAATTTCAAGCATCACTGAACGTCTAACTATCGGGTTGATCGTAACCAATGCCATTCGGAAACCATTGCCTTGAATCAGAGTAACGTTTTCTGTAGAAACGTTCAGCGCTAGATTTTTCAGATATACTTCAGCATCTTGGAGCACGGAAATTATTGAACGCTTGTCAGTACCATTTCCCAGTTTTGCCTCGGTTTCGTCTGCAGAAACAGAGTCAAGTTTTTGTAAACATATGATTTGGAGCAACGTATGGTTCCTGTGCGTTTCGAAAGAATACTTTAGGAAGCCTGTTCCGAAACAAATATTGTTCTACAGCCTATATTATTGAGCCAATGCTTCAGTTTCACCGCAGTGCCGCAGCACCAACCAGAACTAAACGATCCAAGGACGACAATAAGCACTTGGACTCTTAAAGTTTTATGAAAGGTAGTGTGAAAGCTCCGCGAGGTTTGATAGCACTTGACAAAGGTACTGCAAACTTTGTGTAGTTGGAATTGGCGTCACAAGCCCAAGGAGTTTGTGGACCACAGGGCAAAACATTACATTGTAGGTATCCAAGCGCTTATTTCTACATCTTAGAAAATTACCTGGAACCCAATTCGAGACTTGTTTGAAGTCTTAGAAGACTCCCAAACGAAACGTACTGAGTCACAAAATGCCAGTTTCGAGAAAACAGCTGTTAACGTGATTTAATTTGCATATGAAACACAGGATGTGGCAGATTGTGGGTGCGCAGATACTCTTTGGAACTTTTTCGATGCTAGATTTTTGTAGAACATGTTAAGGAATGCATGGGGAAAAGGTTCCGCTGTCTGACTCAATTTTCCCAAAAATGTGACTTAGGCTCTTTTTGTTTGGGGGTTTCTTCGAAAAACGAATACGTTCTTTTGTGGTTTTGGTTGAAAAAATCTTAGAAATGATTAGTGTTTTAAGAAAGTAAAGAATAAAAAAGAAGTGGTTCTACAAAACCAGACGTTAAGTATTTAAGTGAAAACAGGACCGATAAAGCACTTTTAATTTTAAACTTCAAAAATAAGTTTCACTCAGGTCCTACGGATTGCAACCTCTTTTTTTGCTTGGACCAAAATAGCCTAAAAATGTCTGCCTTCGTTTCGGTTTCGGATCTTTTTCATGACTGAAAAAAAGCGTTATGACCGGATTGACTTAATTTCTTTGGTCATTCAAAACAAATTCCATGAATGACCGAAAAGAGACTGAAGAAAAACAACCCGTGGCCGTGAGGACTTAAAAATCTCTTGCGCATCGTTCGAACCTCTGCTCAACTAAACGAGTTGTACAGAGAACGGGTCTGCAAGCTCTGGTTCTTCATCTGCGATGGTTCTTCATCTGCAATTGCATTCACATTTCTACCAATTAAACGCTGCAGAGAAATGTTGGTTAAATCCACTTCTGCAAAAGTTCTCGAATACAAGTGCATCTCTTTTTTGGTAGTTTTACGCAGTTTGTGTTGAAGAATTGGTTCCCAAAAATAGCAGGGCATGATATTTTACACTTCAGAAATGGAAGGCATATCAACTTCCATATGGTAACTTAACTTCACCGTACAAGACCTAACACAACTGATATAAAGTTTGGGTTGCAGGTGCTAGCATCTCCCACAACCACAGCCTGACAATTTCATCATGGTGCAGTTATTTTCACATGGTGCAATAAGGTGGCAACAACTTTGTCCAGCGTGTGTTACAGCGCAACTGCAGGCGTGTTTGCCGCGCCTCTCAGCAGCGGCTCGACCTTTATTTCGCACACGTTGTTTCCTGCATCGCCGCACGCGCTGACCTGCTTCATCCGTCACGACGTGGCTGACGTGCTGTTTCAAAACGTATGTGGTGCGTTGCACTTCATGTGCCTGCCCTCACTTGTTTGACATACAGCACAAACAAGCGAACAGCGTATGATATTGTATAGGCCACTGGTTCTCAACCGTGTTTGACCCATGGACCATCTTTTAAATAATATCCGATGGATCACTTTGCTATGCTGACACCTCACGAACAACTTGTCGAAACTGTATTGCGCATAGGTGATCTTATTTTGTTGTAGATGTAAAGGTTACAATTTGCAGGAACGATTTTCAAGGCTTTATGAATTTCTCTGTAGACCACTAGAAACTTTAGGTGGACCTCTGGTGGTCCAGAAGCAGATTTATGTCAGTGGGGCTGTTTAAGTAAACTCGCAAACGATATTAGAAATTTCCATAATTGTTTGAATTTGTTTTTTCAGAGCTTCGCTTACATTGATAGTGACTAATTAGAAAACACAGTCTTCAGTATGTTTCAGTCTGTGCCAATGAATCTCTACAACAAATCAGTGTTTTCTGGTTGGCGCAAGTTTTAGCAAGCGTTAAAAATGTTGATAAGGTGGCAAAAATGTTTGCATAAAAGCTACACAATTGTATAAATTTTGTTTTAACACATTTATACAATTGCGTATCTTTTGTACAGATGTCTTTTCCACCTTGTATCCTTTTTTCTAAACATGTTTTGCGGCGGATTTTATGGGAAATGCGAACACGCAACGAAAAGAAGCCCGCAACGGGCAATCAACATCAGAGATCCCCCGCTTGACCAGGTTCACCCTGTTATTGTTGGTTGTGCGCCACCACGTTGTTGAAGTACTTCCTGATTACGCGCTCTGGGCGTGTGACGCAATGCGCCGACACACTTCACACTTGCATCAATATTGCACTATCTGCTCTAGACGAAATTACTTAGTAGATTTTTTCGTTCTTCTGATGGATAACGAAAAATAAAACAAATCTACCCGATGCCCTTTAACACCTATTTTTAACTTATTTGGCTTTTCATCCATAATGCCATGAAGGTGAAAAATCTGGACAAGTATGCCAGTGAAAAATAGCAATTTTGAGCGTGAACCTTGCAAAAAATAATGTCAACAAAAGTGAAATGTTAATATATCGATATTAACCTTAAAAGAGCAATGAAGACAAACTAATGTAACAATGGTTGCCTGACAACATATACGCCGGAACGTAAGCCAATATAACCAATTTCACTGCCTAATCAAGCAGATATGGCTTGGTATCTCCATTAAACCTGTCTTTTGAAGTTATAAGCATTATTTTTATAAAACAATGACTACCAAAGTAGGAAACGCAAAATAAAAAATGTTTACGGGCGTCATTCCTTCTGAATATTGATTTTTTTCTAGTATCACTGGCAATCTCGGACCACGTAACTGTTGTTAAGCCCGCAGAAGCCACAATCGTGGCTTTTAAAGTTATTATCGGACATAACTAGCCAATGGATTGCGCTAGAAAGTCAGTGAAGACATCCTCGAATTTGGAAGACAGCACTCGATCCGATGAGTTGAAAAAAGGTACCTTGGAAAACATTTGAAAATTTTGGAAAAAATACAAACTTTTCATTTTCCGGAAACGATTTTTTTGCAATTTCTGGAAATTAACGAAATTCTTTTCATGCTTAACTTTTAGATTTTTTGAAGTGGTTTTCTAGCTTGTACTACGTATAAGGACCCACCTAACCAAAATGCCAATTGTGTCAAACTTATCCTTCTTTGGTGCTCATTTGGTTGTGCAATAAAAAATAGTTCTGGTGTTCTCAAAATAATTCGCGTATGCTCTGAAAGTAGAGTGCAGACCAATGAGCAAGCAGATTTTAAGGTGGTTGACCACCCCTGGTCCAGCCCACTATTATTTTAAATCATCGCTAATTATACCAAAGCAGAGCAGTTTAGCTAACCACAACACCAGACATTTTCATGGAAAAAACACTTCACTACACTCGCCTTGTACTTTCAGATTTTGTCAGAATAATAATTGTATTCTTATAGGAAGATCTATTTCACAATTGTTAGCATTGATTCTCGCGTGCGACATGGTTTATATCAAAAATACGTTTATTTCAAGGTTTTGCTAATTAACACGTTTTCATAATTCGCAAGCAGACTCACTTGGAGTGTGAATTGAGTTTTTAAAACAAAATCTCGGGAGGGATTGCGGAAGATGTCTTCGACAATTGCGTTCTGAAACAAGCAGCAAACAGTAACAATAATTATTACAAGTAACATCGGGGAAAATGTTCACGTATTCTCACAACGTATGACGCTGTCCATTCATCTCTGAATCGAAATTATTTTAGGAAATTTTCAGCGAGCTTTGCTTGTGCACGTGCACTGAAAGATGAGAAACAATAAAAAAATTTAATTTTACCATTTTTTGAAGTTTGTAAGTCTTTTTTCATCTAGTTTTGCATTTCTACGGAGTTTTTTATGCTTGTGCAAAGCTATTTTATCAGTTTAGTTAACAAAAGAACCACGGCATCGAAGGAAACAAAAACAGTTTCAAATAAATCTGTGAAATGTCTTTGAAAATTGAGTTGCTTTAGCGGCGTTTCAAACAAAACTTTCATCGTGGCCAGAACAAAACATCATTCTTACCTACACGCACTTCTTGGCAGTCTGGCTTTTTATCTTCTGGATATGATGAAAACAAATCTAAAAAAGAATAGCGGTCATTACATTAGAAGGTACTTTGTGTCTTTGTAACAAACAGAAACGAAATGAATCAGGTTTTAAAAGCGAAGCAACTGATTTTTTTTATCTTATTAGAGCTTTGATGGTTTTGCATCGAGGTTATGGGTTACTTCGAAAAGTAGAAAAAAACAAGCAGCTGTTCTATTTTCTGAAGTAACGTTGTTCGTTTGCCCATGATGTCTGTGGCTTGTCGGAAACATTTGCCGTCAACCGCTATGGTAACTTGGAAATAATTTGAAAAAAAAGTTGGTCGATCGGGTGGGCAAATTAGCAACAAGTTTAATTACAGCAAGTTTGATAGTGTTCCCATCGTCATGTCGCTAGATGATTTTCACGTCGCTCGACCGCCATATTATACAACGGCCATGCTGCCGAAATTTCTGATTGTTGTAGAACAACGTAGCCAGTCTCTCGGTTTTGAATTGATTCACTGCCAAATGCTTGTCGTCGAAATGTCTGTGAATAGCCCGAGCCTTACGTGTTTATGAAACACCTGATGAAAAGCCTTTACTGGACGAAATAACTGGACGAACCAGGCTAGTACATTCTGCATGTAAATATCAGGTCTGGATTTAGGGGAGGTTGAAGTGGGAACCTGCAAAGCAGGGACCTCCACAGTCACGACGCGTGAGCCCCCTGGTTAAGGCTGGTTTAAAATATTTGTAGTAATGTGAATGATCATAAAAATGGAACCCTGCACAGGAGACTCTTTTTTAAAAACGGGGTCAGTAACCACTGCCATTTCTGTCTATATGGCGATCTGGGCTTACTGAGACGTTTCCAGTGCAGAAACGGCTTTTACAACAATTTAGAAACATTTTAAAACTTCTCTGACCTTAAAAAAGTAACTTGTTGAATGTCGCAAAAAGTTTAATATTAACAGAACAAACTCAGGTCTAAGCCAAAAAAGCGTAGGCTAGGCAAATTAGTAACACAAAAACTACCAGAAAAAATCGGAAATGCCGCCAGTAAACTTTGATGGCAGTTTGTACAAGACCCATGCCGTATTGCGTTCAAAAATTGCAGTTGTGCATGCAATAGAAGTACATTAGGTTCGGACCTGAAAGTTTGTTTATTTTCGGCAAATTTTCTGTTTTTTGTTACACATCAGGTGTGCTTAGTCAGTTTTGGCGAAATTTGTTTACAGTAATCAGTGGCAAACTAACAGTCACAAACTATTTAAAACAAAATGATTTTGACTATTCAAACCCGTGTAACCCTAGAAAATGACTTTAAGGCAAAAAACGTAATTATTTCAAATACAAACAGAATCCACCTCCCCGAAAAAAACGATTAGTGTACGCGTAAAGTTAAATATCCATGTCAGTTAGTGGCAAACAACCAACCACCAACTACTTAAAAAAAGATTTTGATTATCAAGGCCATCCGACCATCGAAAATTGGTTGAAGGTGGAAAGAATTTATATTAATTTTAAAACAAGCAGAATTTTTTCCCCAAGGAAAAGCTTTGGATACGCGTTTTTTATTGCACATAAGTTATCACAAGCCAAAATGGCGAATTTTTTTATTACAAAATAACTTGACAATTTGGCCACTAACCATAGATGTGAAATGGTTTGAATTGGTTTATTGTGTATAACGTCTTCACTCCCACAAGCAACGCGCATAAATCACAGTGATAAGGAACACACAAAAACATGCATGCACTCGAAGGTGTATACGTGGAACTAGAAAAAAGTATACGCTTGATGGCGCTAATACATTTACTTTGATGAAACACAAACACAAAGGGCATGCAGATGATTGACGCCATCACTATTTTTATAATGTAGTGTTGCGATGACTTTCCAGATGCACCGATTTATAGAATGCTTGGGGGTGATAGGAGTCTACGGAGGACCAGAGGTCATTTGGGCTGCAGACCTCCCAAGGACGAAGCTACGTTTCGTGTAAAGGGAACAGTTTATAGTAGCAAGTAAGCATCTTTGCTCTGAGTGTGAAGTTTAATAAGCGATATGCGGTTACGTTTTATTGAAGCAAGATGCGTTGCAGGCAACCAAGCCACCAAAAGAAAACGCTTTGTCATTGTCACATTGTCAATTTTCTGTTTTTACATATTTAAAAAATATTCATGAAAGTTTGAGAGGAAATGAGTCAAAAATTATATCTTTTAATTTTTTTTGTTTGTGAACAGACACGAAGTCCATAGTATAAGCACACACACTCTGCATAACGCAGGTCGATAAAAACAGACAAAACAGTACGTTTCGCAAGGCATTGAAGCCGGCGGAATCACAGAGTTGCAGACACTTTTTGCAACTGCGTTGAAGGCAGAACCATAAGGCTGCAGACACATTCTTAACACTATTGTTAGCTAACACTTTGCACTTGTTACAGCACTACTGCAGAGTAGGGCGCCAATCCCTAAACTGGTCGAGTTCAGGTGAAATGCGAATGAGTTGTGACATGACGCGCCAGCAATCAAATAGACACTGCAATGTTTGAGCACTCATTCACAAGATAAAATGTGATTGTTAGGAAAACCAAAAGTCAATAAAGTCAATTTTTTTCTGTCTTTTTCAAAGTTTATGAAACATCCACTAACCCAATTTCACGCTCATACCATGAGCAACTCCTAAATTGTTAGGTCAAAAAAAAGTCAATATTTATCATTAGGTCAAAATTTATCGTTACGTCAAACCATCTTGCAGCACAGATGTTTTTTTCGTCGATATTTTATTGAGACAATGTTGCAGAGCAACAATGCAACAACAAATATTGATACGCATTTGCAAAATTAGTTGCAATTCTGAAACAAATTTTGGGTTTGTTGCGATTTCTGTCGTAATAATGTTTTGTTGCCCTCTACAGGACGATTGAATATTACGTAGGTTATGCGTGGTAAGGAAAGGTTTGTGCTGCAGCCACAATACTGCGTCGCGCTGAGCCAACTAACCTAGAGAGTTGAATCAACGACCCTTCGCATAACAGCAATATAGTTCACCCACTCGAATAGGTTCACTCTTTCAGTTCAGTTCGTTTCTGCATCGCGACCAAGCACATAATATTTCATCAGGGATGCAGGGACAGGAAGCGACAGCCGCAGCTGTCATTAAGACACTGCTCCTCACTCTTCTATTACTGCTACGACAGCAACGACATATTCGTGGCATAATCACCACGCCATACTTGTTAAATGCTCAATCTACTGTTTTATTCATAATGTTTCAACTTTATGATGTTCTCAGCTTTGACTCTAGGCCTACTGTACAGTAGTTATTAATTTACTTCTGAATATACCATCCTTAAGTTAACAACCAAATTTTTAAAAATTTGAAGTATAGTGCATGAATGTGCTTCTGAGCTAATTACAACACCTAAGGCTGAATTATTTTGCAGTTGCAAACGCAGGAAATTTATAGGTCAAAATAAAGTCAAAATTTGTAAATTCTAAATCAAAATTTTAAGTTTTGAGGTCAAAAATTGGTTGCCCTAGTGATTGTAGCGTTCAAAGAACAGGGACGAATATAAATAATCTGACTGCATCAAAGCACGCAAACATATGTTGTTAGACTTTCTGCATCTTTCGAGAAACAAGTACTTGTATTTTCGTATTAATGCTTCAAATGTAGGAATATTACATCGAACCTGATGGCTACTAACACTCGCTCACCAGGGCAGGTTGTATGAACTAGTATATCATTACAACGATGTCACGGGATTGAGACAGGTTTAAGAACTAGGCGTGCAAACATATATTACGGAAAAGACTACAGTAAATGTCGCGAGTCACGCGTGAGAACGGAAATTCGTTTGCAATTTAGTAGGCATAGTTTGCTTTATGTTGGTATACTAAAGGCACCCCGCTGCCTCGTATGAGAGCTTGTTGCGACCGATTTTAGTGAACATACCAGAAGCCAAACTGAGTATGATATGACAGCGATACGTCGTAACAGCGTTAAATAGTTAGATGAATGCACCTGTTTTATGTACTCCAACAAAAAGAACACAAACAATGTTTCTAGTAGCTGAGTAATACATGTTTTTGTATTCCGCTGAAAAAAGTGCCAGACACTGCTTGTTTTTTATTTCATGAACCACACTGCATTAGGTAAGTCATTTGAAATAGTAAATCTCTGTGAAAAGAATAACAGCAACGTTCACTTTTGCTGGACAACAAAATCTTTCATTGGAGAAAAGGCGGAATGCACAGACGCACAGAAAAGGGGTAGATGATGAAATGAATGCCGATTCTGCGCATTTGACCTAAAGTAACTTCGCGCGATGAAAACGCTGGAAACACTGCTCGTTTCTGCGACAAGGTTGTGGGCCGGAGGGAAGTTTGTGCTATTCTCGACTGATTCCGCTATCAACCTAAAGTTTTAAACCTAACCCCTAAACCTAAACCCTAAACCTGAACCCTAAACCTAAACCCTAAACCTAAACCTAACCGCTAAACCTAAAGCCCAAACGTAAAGCAAAACGGAAAATATGAAGAGAAAAGTGTGGATACTTGTGCAACACCTACTACCAAAACAAAACTCCAAAGCTGAGAGCCGAACCGAAAATCCTTGGCATACAAACCCTTAACGCTACTTGTTAGGCCACAAGGTCGCTGCCGCCTGACTGATAAAGTCAGCATTTGATCGGAGCCGCGTCATGCCACGCGGATCCGTAATTACTACCTTGGCGCAGAAACGAACAGTGTTTCCAGCGTTTTCATCGCTCGAGGTTACCTTAGGTCAAATGCGCAAAATCAGCATCCATTTCATCATCTACCCAGATAAGGGCACCCGCCCTTTCGGGCAAATACTCATTGTTTAATTCCATTGCCATGCACAGCAGTGCTGTCTTGACGTGCTTGAATGATCTCTACCTTTGTCGCTGACAGGAAACTGAAATTAAAGTTGTTTATGGGGATTACGTCTCACCAAACTTAAATGCAAAGCTGCTCTAACACATCAATGCTTTTTTCGTTTTCCTAACTTGTCGAAACCACTGGTATGGAACCAGAGCCGTGTGAAAAGCTGTTGGGGCCCCAAAAAAATCCAGATGGAGACCTTT
>JGI24021J15306_10009086_pt1 | contig 12276 bp, 6 predicted proteins | sample Ectturendosymbi1_FD_15306 | JGI IMG/M metagenome (IMG submission 15306)
CGGAATAAAGGATAAGACACTTGGAGCATTGCGTAGGGTTCCATGAGCAACGCAAACGTTTGCGGAAGGTTCCGCTGTAGCAAAAAGGTTGAAAAACACTGGTGTAGTGGAACCGGAACGGAAAACCGGTAGATTTTTACCAACCGGAAAGCGTTCCAGTAGTAATATTTTTCTTAAGTAAAATAGGCATGTCCTTGGATCTCTGTGGCGCGTGACTTCACGTGATCTTCGTGCCGACCATTGCCGTGTATTGTCACGTTTGTACCGTCACAAAGGTGCTCCGCGAGGTATGTTTCGTTTGATCTTCCACCTGTCGATTTGAGGCTGTTGCACTGTCTCTCAGCGCACGTCTCTTCCTACAAACGACATTCCTTTTCCTACAGCTGCAAAGCAGTCTTCGTTTTAGAAAATTGGGAAGCAGCTATTGGCTTGGAGCAGCAAGGTGAGAAGTCGTTGAGTTTTCACTGACATCCTATTGAAGTTATAAGCCGAATGTAAGGTTTCGTGCATGGATGTGGACCTTTCAGTAATTTGATGTTTTGGCCGCACAACCACCGAAGTGCTGGCGATACTAGGGTATGAACGGGAGCGGAAAAAAAACAAGGCAAAATATTTGCCTGCTGTTGATATTTGTAACATATTTTTTCATATACAAATGTTTGTTACTTTTTTAATTACAGCCAGCGGTCCGGTACTTTTTCGCATGCCGCCACATCACTGAATATGCCCTACATTTGCGCTACGGAGGCCATTCAGCCGTGCTGCCACCCAAGAAGTCAAGGTTGGAATCTTAATGACCGTGCCTTCCCATGTCACTATGACAACGAAGTAGAAGAGAATAACAGAGGCTATAACTTCTCTCGTCCAGCATAAGACAGAAAATAAATTAAACTGGACTGTCCGCAAAGCCGCATAAATTATTTACATTTAAATTTCACGCGTGCCGCATACTAGCAACGTGATACGGAATTATCAGGGCGTGGCAACCGCATCAGGGAAAGCTTCGCGATGGCAACTGGATTTTCTCGATAGTCTGCAGTGATAAGCAGGGCAAGTTCAGTGTGGGAAGGAATGACGCAGATATTACCAGCATCTCGTAAATCGAGGTTGAGCGCTTCTAGCACTACAGATAGCCATCGACAAAACAGTTTGAACACTTTCGCTTAAGCAGGAGTAATCTTCGCCTTCCCCGCAGATAAAGACCTCGAAATGCGCATGAACGGCAGAACAGAAAACGCATTAACTTTCTTGCTAGTGTAATGCGCGAACTTCGATTTCGAGGAATTTGGATTTTAGTCTTTCTTTCAATCAACCATCCTTCGGTTCCCGAGTACAAGATATCACTTTAATTCCTGACCTAATCTGTTGAAACGATGCAAAACAAAGTTGCAGAAGCATCTGCGCTCAGTGGTTCGCACTGACAGTTGTGGCGCAGCTGCAGTGGACAGTGAAGCTGTGACTGCATATCGTTCTACAAGCGTGACAAACAGCCGTGGATTTCCGCTAGCAGTAGCACAGCAAAAGCCCCTATGACATGATAATTCATCATCTACCCGTAACTCATTAGGATACGTCAATTTCCACACGGAAAAGAGGCGACCAACACAATTCACTTCAATAAACTTTCCGCCATGCGACTCGATCAGAGAAGAGAGTGAAAATAAGCGAGATTTGCTGTCAGTACGGCAAAGCGCGGATTAGTTCAGACAGGCTCGTAACCAGCTGAAATTTTCGGGGGAGGAGAGAAGAATGATTGTAACTTTTTACTGCACTATTTTCGGGGAGGGAAAATGATTGTAACTTGTTGTTGTACTATTTTCGCGGAGGGAAAATGATTTTAACTTGTTGTTGTACTATATTCGGGGGGAAGATTGTAACTTGTTGTTGTACCTAACACCTAAACATGTTTTTGAAAACTTTCGATGGGGGAAATTTCCCGGTTTCCCCCCCTAGAGTTGCAGGCCTGAGTTCAGTTCAGTTATATTCACCAATCACTTTCTAGTTCGCACAATGCATGCAATTTTACTGGCTGCTACAAACATAAATCGCTGTCCTTTTCCGAGCGTCAAGTCTTCAGTTCCTGATAAGCATCCACTTCTTTACTTCAGGCACAAAGCCGCTGCTGCGAGCGGTGGTAATAATGCAGTTACTAAACCATCATATTGGTCAAGGACCCGCGCAAGCCGTTGTAAGTTGGCCGTATGCCTGTCAGCATATCAGGATAACGGGCATGAGGAATATTGTTCACGAAAAATTAGCCAAACTTAGGGAATCCTCGCTCCAGTGAAGCAACCCCCCACAGTGGTACGGGGCCAACATCATAGCAAGCACCCTTTTGTGCGTGCCGAGTGCCAAGCGGCATTTCTAGGCCCTTTTCAAGTGATCTCATGGCACCTATGCAGTGAAGGCGTTCCGATAACAACCGGTCCGGACATGACAGAGACAACTTGTCAGAATACCAGAAGAAGGGGTTAGTGAATTATTTGCAAACAGTGGTCTAATCGACAGTAGACACGAGTCTTACTGAAAATGCGAAGAAGCATTTCAAAAGCATGGAGTCTGTGCTATCAAACGCTAGATCAACGGGTTGGTTGCGGTTGTTTTTCAAACACAAGTGGGGATCTGCTGCAATTTACTTGACGTCATACTTAAGTCAAAGGAACAGCTTTCAATTGCGGCTACACGGGTTCGTAAGATTCACTGGTATCTTTAAAGTTAGCCCTACGCTGCCTGCGTGAGAAGTCATTTTTTACCAGTTTCGTCATTCAAAGCAATTCTTACGGATTGGAAAAGTAATGCACGGTGACGTGTGATGAACGAATTCGTTCCGCTGCTTAATCATAGGATATCGACATGACTAATTGCTAAATAAAACCTCGTCTCAAGCAGCTTTCACTTTCACGGCAGGTCCGCTTCCTATTGGTTCTACCAATACTGACGATGTTTAGCGAGGAAACTAGTTCATCAGATTTCATATTTCGTTACAGGCAGACTCAGTAACCACCATTTCCGACTCTTTGTGAGCCTAAACAGAGTAAAGAGCTTCAACCGATGCTTTAGCATCACGTAAATTAAAAGTTGTTGGTAACATTACGAAAATCACAAAAAACAAACAAAAATAATTTAGGTTGCTTGATGCCAAAAGCACCAAACGTGAATGTTACAAACTAAAAATGGATTTTCGAAGAATTGCTGGAATAAAAAGTCTAATACAGTTCCATAGACAAATCTAAAGGGTTCCACGAGCTATACTTTCCAGTTTTAAGCAAGAACTGCTGATATGTCCTTTAACCTTTTGGGCGTGTGGCAGTCGCTATATCGCTTGATCTAGCTTGCTTTATGGCTACTTTTATGGTTCATAATTTTGTTTACAGTACGAAACCTTAATAACAGCAATTTCGGTGAAAAAAGAAGTGTTTATGTTCACTTGGCAGATCTGGCGGGGGTTCTTTGTCCACTTAAAATAACCTTGCAGTGTTCCGCGGACAAAAAAGTTTGGGAACCACTGGTCGGAGCAATCAACATACCGCAATTTTATTCCTCTGCAGCGATAGTGCAGACAAAGCTAGTAAATGAGCTTGCACGAGGTTGTTGACATGAACCCAGTCGACCAATGCGTCTCCGATCTTGAACAGAATTATACGCATCTCAATCATGTTCTGCAACGAGACATAATACTTCGAGATGCTAAATGTAAAAGCTGTACGAACGCTTAAAGTATGCGTAGCTGACTGTTATTTGCACAAGCTTGAACTGAAACACGATTTCAGTAAAGTTGTATGTAAAATCAGGAACGCAAAAATACAACAAGCATTTGAAAAGGTGTTCGTCGGTTGCATTTTTCTTCGACAAGAGCGGGTAACTCAACATCAGCGTTGGAAAAAAAATTCAGCAGGCAATACCTGAAGCAACATAGTCAGGTTTCGCAATTACAGAAGCTAGAAAAATCAATTAATCATAAGAGAACTACTTCGATAAAACCAGGAACTAATTGACAATCCCGTGGGTACAACCAAACATTCAGAATCCACATAATTTATTTTGAACGATGAAATCGATAAAAAAAATGATATAAGGTTTGGAGCAGGTGTGCACCTATAAAAGCCACTTGACGCAATCGCAAATTTGCGTGACTAGACATCATCTCAAGCTTAAATTTCGCCTAACTCTTCCAACGTACCGCTGCACGTTCCACATGTCTTCTCTCCCCAGGTCCGTAAATTCCTGCAGGTCTGAGGCAACACGTTGAGAGAGTGCCGCCACCTGCAGACGACAAGCAAGTGAGCATGTGATCTTATCATGCAAACGCAAAACACGCATGAAAATCCATAGCCAAATAGAGATACTGACCGAAAACTGTGAATTTGTAAAAAAACACCCAGGTAGAACTCCGCTGTCATGAAGATGAGTGGGACTTTCGTTAGCAGCATGCGGCCAGCAAAACACGCTTAATTCATTTAGTTCTACAAATCTCAGATGAATTTTTTTCTTGCAAGGTTAAAAAAATTGAGCAACGCACTTTGCTAGCGAAAAGGAAAACTGCAATATCGCAGGAAAAATAACACATTCTTGTGCCTGCTGTTGGTTCTGTCGCTTGCGCGGATTTCCCAGGTAGCGTTAGTTTGATGCGTCGCTGCATCAGCCAACAAGGCCGAAGACGCAATTTAAGTGCTCGTGCCGCAATATTTTAAAATACAGTCCGCGCAACTATCATGAAGTATTTGCGCTGTTAGTTTGCAGAGGTTCGCATTTTACACACAAGCGGATGAACTTATTGTTCAGCAAAGCGATGGCGTTTACGGTCATCGGTGCACTTCTTCGAATTGTTCAAGACCAATTTTTTATGACGCCACGCTTGCTTTGAAAATTTTTTCACTGAACCCTGATTTCAGTCCTAATCTCAATCAAATGAGGAGGGCCTTGCTTTGTGTTTTATTGCCTGGATGGCAATAAACTGGTGACACCGGTCAAGCTCCGCTCAACTCTTGCTTTGTTAAAGTTTATTTTTCAACTTTACACAGAAAACCTTTTCAAATAGTTGCAAGCAACGTAGCACGTAGGGCAGGAGAGTGAAGGAAGACTTTAAGCAGACTATGCAGAGTTTAAAGAGTTAACTTCGTTCAGGAGCCTTGTGAGATGTGGAAGCTGCAAAATTTAAAAAAAGACGAGCTTCAACCCTTTCTTGGTGGATCTGCATTCACGTCGTCGTCGTCTACAATAATCCATTTGACAAGAGGTTGTCAGCTAAAATGGTCGAGATGCACAGCATGGTGTTTGGGAGGCTGGTAAGCACACAAAGCAAACAGAGGAACAGGTAGCACGTCGACGATAAATGGTGGTGTAAGCATGAATTTTCATTCCGAGCACATTTAAGCAGAGGACCATTGCCCAAAGCCGTCAGAGCTTACAACACTACAAAAATCGCTTTGATTGGGCGGAGAACCTGGACGCTGAAGGTGATTTGAGTACATGCCATATGCAAGGGGCTATAAATACAGTTGATCTGAACTGACCTGCCACAAGGGAGCCATTGGCTTGTAGCACTAATTGATCGGCTCTTGTTTTCGACGCAGAATAGTAGTCCACCATCTATAAAACACAATCTGTTTAATGGTGCAGCCATACAGTGTCCCGGCCAAGAAGCAACATACATAAGGGTTATCAGAACATAACAACGCGTTTCTGCAGCATGGCCTAATGGCGGAAATGACAAAAGTCAAAATATGAGTAACGCTAAAAAATTCTGTCATCTTTTCTGCTTCGTGTTATATCGACATGTACGTTTTCCAGCTTTAAAAAATGCGAACTTAAACACTGTTGCATGCTGTACAAGAACAAGTAGGATAAAAAGAGTAGCAAAGTTCTAATGAAATGTGGAAGGTAAAACAACGCAATGCCGTAACTTGTCAAAAATCATCTTTTCAGCCTTTTTGTACTTGTAAAAAAATTTTACACCAAGTGACCAGTGTATGAACAGAACGACGCATACAGTAACTGTACTTGTGGAACAAAATGAGATAGGAACCTTATAATCTCGTTATTTGTGGCTCTTCAGGCGAAGAGCGTCGGCCGGTATTTCTTCCGCCATAGCGTTCCACCCCAAGCAGCTTAACCAGATTGCATGCATATTCATGATTTACACGTCTGGCACGTTTAAATCTTCACCGAAGCCGAACGCACTCACTTTTTACATTAGCAATTTAGGCCTTAGCATTGCAACGAACCTTTCGCGGATCTCCAAATGGTAGACTTTCGTCGCCGTTAACTATGGGTCGACCTTGCAAAACGACATTATACGTGCTTGTGTAAATGAGACGGTTAACTCCAGTCTCCTGACACGCTGTGGAAGCAAAAATAAAATTAGAGAAACGCAACAAGCCAAAAATAAGCACTTCAATAACAAAAAGTAATGTCGCAATTCTAGTCGAAAAAATGATTGGGGCAAAGATCTTACTGCTGCACACATGTTGTTTGGGCTTTGACCTTCAAATGCAATTTCTAAGAAATTAGATAACTCGGCAAAAACACTTTCAGCTGTAGTATGCCATCGTGACAGCGGAACGCAATCTGCCCCCACCACCCTTCTCTAGTTTGACTTCAGATCGCTAAGCTCGCCTTTTTTCCACAAACATAACTATTTAAAATATATTTGAGTAAGAGGGAAAGTATATAAAAAGTAATGAATATTGATGAATTCAAAACAAAATCTTACCTTTGATGACATTTCTGGTTCCGTCAATATTTACTTCATCATTAAGCGTCTTGACAAGCTGAACAAAAAAGATATATTTCGCCAAGTAAAAACGCTATAGCATTCAACGCTTCTACAAAAAAAAATTAAATCTCAGACAAGAACAAGTTTATTCAGTAAAGTTTGTAGGCACCCATCACATTCATCTTTAAATAATGGGATGGTGAGAAGAACACAGGTTAAACATAACAAGCCTAATAAAATTATAATTGCTCAGGAATATAAACATCTAGTAGTACACATTAATTCTGCAAAATAGGTTATTTAATAATGAAATATTTCATACCGATATTGCACACCATCACTTATGTGTAACACTGCAAAACACCAGCACTAACAAGCTTTGTTTAAAAGTAGCTGCAAACCTGGTCTTTTCCACTTAATCCAAAAGATGCCACATGATAAACACAGTCATTACCAGTGCAGGCATTGCGCACCGATTCATAATGTCGGATGTCACCCTAGAAAAGCACAAATTCCACGCATCAAATACACTAGTGTGCAGAAGAAAAGATGCCAACCTAACTAGAATATTTTATAATTCTGCAGCAACTGCTTTCTCTACAATTCTATTTGTTAAAATATTGTCATGTAATAAAAGGATCACTCACCAAATATTTAATGTGAAAGATTAAAAGCAGAGAAGCTGTAAAAAAGATTAACAGTTTAATGGTTTTCACAAAAAAACCATATTATTTTCTCATTGCTGTAGTTTTCATGGTATTTTTGTGGAGTTTGCAAACCAGATGCACTTCATCTGTTTTCTGACCTCAACTTGCCAGTGTAGTTAAACTTTTCACACCCTGTGAAGCTAGTCACAGAAACACCTGTGATATCAACTCCAAAAGTATCAATTTTATTCAATCTCTTGATTCCACTCACAATTCATGCCTGTTTGACACAAATTCAAAGTTGACGACATTCCTATTAACAAAATTCAATGAATTTGCCCAAAAAATATTTGAAATTAACTTTAAAACAAATTTTGCATGTATATGGTGTGTGTTGTCAGTTTGGAGCTGATTAACACCAATGCACCACAGTGACTAATTTCAATAAATTGGTGAAGCACTAGGATTGCTCAAAAATACAGCCAAAATTTTTTCGTATAAAATGCACACTAACAACAAAAGTTAAAATATTGTTGAATGAATGAAAGATTAAACAAAACTAAAATAACTGAAGTTAAACAGTCCTTACCATAGGTGTTTTACCACATATGAAAAGGAAAAAAATACAAGATAAGTGTTGATTAGAGTATAAATTCATGATACAATGCTGGAATGGTTAGGCTTTGTAAATACATTTTTATTTTCAAAATCTTTAAAGGTAGTATGACACAAAAATGAATATATATTTACAAAAATCATACAGGTGAAAAAAAACAATGCACAAAGTTGGAAAACTGCAAGCAAAGGCAAGAATGCAACACAACGCACTTTGATAAACTTCAAATTTCTGTCAAGAACTTTTTCAATTTTGGGTGTTAGTTGCAAATCCAAAATAGTAACTTGTGCTCCCAATGTGTGCAATGTTTTGGCCAACTTGAATCCAAAGTAACCACAGCCTCCAGTGATTAACAAACGCAGCCTCCGACTGCAACATACAAGTTTTTGATTGAACACAATACACAAGACAATTCGTGCTGCAATTATCATGCAGTGCAGTATATTACACAAAAATGCCTTTTAAACAAAACAGTCTCACTCAATTTGCTTAGATGCTTACATCTACATTCACCCTCAACTCAATACATAAAGAAAAATGACAGTGTAGCTAACATTGTATTTACCTTTACACGACTTAACGAGGCATTGAAACAGTATTTCAAATCTTTCAATGATGAGCATAAGTGGTTAACTACCTGATAATCTCAAAAGTTGCATTTTTGCCAAGATCTTTAAGAGACATTTCATAATCATATTCTTTCATTTACATCATGTAATAGCTTAAAAGAAAAAATGCAGATACAAATATATCTTTGAAGTTTATTTATACAGTATATATTATTGAGAAAACATTCCTATTCCAAAAAACAAAACATTGAAAACTGAACAAAAGAATAATACTCTACATCACAGTTTTGCAAACTTTTTAGTCCACAGACCACTATTCGTGAATCTGTTTTTTATTGTAGCACAGTTTTATGTTGTATATCAACTTTTACACCCAACCAGCAGAGATGGATAAAATAGAACAAATAATACACACTGAATGACAATTTATTATACAAATAAATGACAATGAACACTGCTCTATTACTTTTAACAATGAGCTATACAACGTATGTGTTTGCCTTTTTCTATTTTTTGTCATATCTTCACTGACATGTGAAGGCACCACGACCCCAGTTTGAGAAACCTTGCTTACACTCTATAATAAAAGCAATAATAACATTAGCAAGCAATGTACCTGTGGCCATTTTTGCCTACTGTAACTGAGATATCAGTTGGCAAGCCAATCTCTTCAATGATATCATTTGGATCCATCTTCAAAACTTGAGGATATTCAATTACTTCAAAGCTACAATTTGTAATTGTTGAGTAAATCACACTTACATCGGGAAGGCTGTGGAAACTATTACAATACATAAAATGGTAGTTCAGGCAGAATTGCATGTTGTTCACACCAATTTCCACAAGTGTTACATAAACAGAATTCAAACCTGTTTTTACCATGCCAACACAAATACTATAATATCTACCATGACATACATGAAAGAATTGGTGAGCAGAACCAGTGGAATACTACCAAAGGGAATGCATACCATTCTTGAATATCAACTTGATTGTTCTACAGCTATTTCCACAGACCTAGGAAAGTTATAAACTGATCAAGTGACTTCTTTGGTTTTAGGTAGAAGATTTTATACATGCAGTATCATTTCAACACAATAGCATGCGTAACACTTTTGACTACTCTGAGAATGAAAAAGGCATACTGCCATCAAAGTTTTTTCTCAACGTTTTTTCTAGAACAGTGGTTCTTAACCAGGGGACAAGCTTCCCCAAGGGGATGTCAATAAATTTCCAGGGGGGTGACCTATTATGCAAACCACTCATTTCAAAACTTTTAATAAGTTTCTACTTTTACCATTCATTTTTGTGCTTGTTTTTCTTTTGGGAAAAGTTACGGCAGCAACACCCCTACAAGGATTCACAATACCTCACGATTAACAGCAATTTTAGATAGTTCTGCTGGCTCCACACTAAGACATGACTTTTTACTATTACACAAAACTAACCACGATGGTAGATTGTACTTGTAATAGGTTATTTGTCGTGTAGGTGAGTTTTTGCACTGTTTCATTCTTTTTAATATAATAGAGCCTGTGTATACAATATGTAAAATTTTTGTTTTATGTTAGGTAGTGATTAAATGTTTCATTTTGAAGAATATAGTGGAAATCGCTTAGTTAATGTTTTTCACAAAGAAAATGAACAGCAAAAAAACATTTTTTACATTACAAAACAATATATATTAGATGTAACAAAGAAGGTTTAGATACAAAACGAAGGTTTAGATACAATCACTTTCAATATGAATAATTGCTTGTTGTGAACATGCTAGTGGTCTACACAGACTACTTTTAACATTTCATTATTTTAACTAAAAGGCAGTGTCTATTTTGCCACCAAAATGCCGACGGCAACGGCTTGGATGGAGCTTTTGTGCTGCCAGTCCAAAGCTTGGCAGAAACGAAGTAAAAACAAAGGATAAACCCTAAAGCTAAGCCCTAACTCTAACCCCTAACACTAACCCCTAACCATAAACCCTAACATTAATCCCTAACCATAACAGTAACCCTAATGCTAACCTCTAACTGTAATGCTAACCCCTAACCCTAATGCTAACCCCTAACCCTAATGCTAACCCTACTGCTAACCCCTAACCCTAATGCTAACCCCTAACACTAACCCTAACGTAAACTCCTAACCGTAACGCTAAGAACCCTAACCCCTAATCAAACCCTAAAGGCAACACCTAATGGAAAAGTTTTTAAAAAAGCTAAAAAAAGAAAAGTCACTAAGGTGAGATTCGAACCGAAAACCAGTGGCATACTTACTAGACATGAAGCATAACCACTAAACTATGAGAAGCACACTGATTCCATGACAAACTGACCTCTTCATTCGAATTGCGTCAGACTGGTGGCACAATAGCTCTAGCCAATCTGTTGCCACCAGAAAATCGGCGGTAAAATAGACACTTCCTAACTAAAACACTTTTGTCAATATAGATAAAACAGTTTTATTACTATAGCTTAACAAAATTTGTTCTTATAGCTTTGTCTTTGAGCCTACATTGTAGGACTAAATGAGAAGATCAAAAAAACATTGCAATGCACATTATTATTATATCAACTTTGAACTAATAATTGGAAATAAATCCCAACTGAAAAAACATACAGAAGTTTTTACCATTTTATAAATAATTATTTAACAATCAATTTATTAATTTTATTTTAGGTTATTTGTAAAATTGTATTAGATGTTTTATAATAATTTTTGTCATGGTCACATCAACTTGAACTAATACGTTAGGGCTATGGTTAGGGTTAAGGTTAGGGCTACATTTTAGGTTTACCTTTTGTGTTTACTATGTTTCTGCCAAGCCCACTGCATTCTCGTTGTGCATTTCTGTCACATTGCAAGAGATGGTTGAATAAGGTATCAAACATAAAGATCCAAGGGTGATTCCCTATAGTCACTGCCTGATATAAATGATAAATTGTACCAAACACAAAATGGGGCCCAACAGCAACACTATTGCAAGTTAGTAAGTAGTAATCATGATTATCTGAAGATCATTACAAGATTAATGAAGAAAAAATTACAAACAGATACAATCAAGATATCAAAAACATATCGGCAAGCCAGTTTAAAAAAAGACGGAGAATGACACAAAAATAGAAACGAAAGAGAAAATATGTACACAAACAAGCCAAAATGGAGTCACAAAGAAATGTAGCATATAGCAAAAATAAAAAAACACAATAGACATCAACATAACACAGATGATGATGGGCAAGCAACGGGTGAAGAGATGAGGCATGTACAGATGAGCAGGTGAGGCAAGCATATAGGCTTAGGTGAAGCAAGCAAGCAGCAATAATGGTTATGAGGCAGAGGGCAAAGCATTTTAGTACAACATTTCATAGCAAAGACAAGTAGCATGGGCAGAAAACAATGTTTATAGATACACATCATGAAGAAATGTAGATTTACCCACAGACCATAGTTGGGTGGGTTGCATGAATGAGTTATTCCCAGCCAGATGCATGGTGTCACCGAATGAAGTTGAAGGGTAAAGGATGTGAACAGGTTATAGTATTAATTATTATTAGCAGTATATAATCATTATTGATTTCAATAAGTACATGAAAAACAAAACAACAAAAAAAAACGTTTAGTAGGATAGATAATTATTTAGTTCTAAGGTATAGTTTCACAAAAAGCCATAGCTTATCTATGTAAACTACCCATTTATTTCACAAATGTAACTGGTGTCATGTCATTGACACC
>JGI24021J15306_10009087_pt1 | contig 12275 bp, 8 predicted proteins | sample Ectturendosymbi1_FD_15306 | JGI IMG/M metagenome (IMG submission 15306)
TGAAATGGAGACCGAATTACACCTATTCTTCCATTGTAACGTTCACTGCGCAGCACGAACAGCCCTTCATAACAAAGTTCATGATATTCTGAACGAAACCGCATGGTGTGCCTGATGCACCGACTACCGTTTCGGTAGTTATTTTTAACGCTGTTGACGAATTTCTGAAATGTTGTCATAGATTCCAGTAAAGCAGTGTATTCTTTTTGCGTAATATTTATGCTTTTTTTTTAAATTTACTCGTGCTGTATTTTGAAAGCTCGACGTGACACGACAAAATTGCACAAGTCAGGCTACCGCGTGTAGCAAGATTGTCGTAAAATAAATAAATAACTAAGAAAAAAAGACGGCGGAACCCCTGAAAGCACGGGGCCCGTAGCAACAATAGTTACAAATGCTACATTTGTTACTATTGTTAATCCGGCACTGATCTGGGTAAAAATTACCCAAAAAGATTTTTACCCAAAGTTTAGTTATTTCACCCTAACGTTTGAACCAGAAATCCTCAAAAACAGTCAAAGGCTCAAAAGATTCGAATTTTAGCCTAGTTTCCACTAAAATTTGACCAAGAAACTTCCCTCTTGCGTTTGGGACCCAGAGCCTGATAACCTCGGCCAAAAAGGCCTGAACGTACCCCAGTTATGACGTCAAGCACAAAAAAAGAAACCCAAAACTTAAAATTTGTTTTCAAAACTAGAAGACTCCACGAATCTTTTGAGGCTTTGAACAGTTCTCTAGCACAATTGAATGGCTAGTATGGAGTTGCGAAGTGGCGTGAAAATAGCAGCTTAATGCGGAATTTCAAAGTAATTTTTATTCGTACATCGGCGCCAGAGAGAATGGCACTTTGCAACATATATGACAATAAAAACACTTCTTACCTTGCATTGGTAGGGTTTGAAACTTCCCCTTTGGGTTGACGTACTTTCCGTTGCCACGGTATCCATAATTTAACCTTGATTTTATTGTTGCAAATGAAGCGGCTGACGTATAAAACAAGCATACATCAGCAAGTACTTTATATTATTACGGAAAGAACTACCATCCTTACATTTTTTCTTCCTTTGATGGTAGAGGGTTCACCATTTTTGGGTTTGTTGGAATGCTCTGAAATAGTCAAAACTTTAAAAATTTTGTGTTTGAATTGATGTATATTTCAACTCTTACATTTTACAATCAAGACCTCAATATTAAATGCGGTCAATGCGATGAGAGTAAGCATGGTCACCATATACTATGACAATACCTTATTCAAACCGCAAATAGAAATTTATACAAGAAAAAATGTTCTGCTTTCTTGATTAAATAAGAATAAAGTTTTAATACGTTCATACAGTTTTCTGTTTTTCTAATCACTACACAAAGCTTGTGCTGACACGCCACATATCAATTAGATCATTTGTAAATGATAAAAAAATAAATAGGTTTTTCAAATTTTGAAATCTCTTATTGTGTGAAAAAGTATAAAAAAGCGTCATGATGCGTTATAAATCTTCTTTTTCCCATGAGATTACAAAAAAGTAAGAAATAAAAGAAGCAATCAATGAACAGTGAGAAGTAAAGCCCCAAGGCGACATTGAAGCATACCACAAAACCTAACAGCATACGTCTGCTTATCAAAAAAGAAAAAAAATCAATTGTTCATCATCCATAAGAAGCTCCAGCCACAACAAACTCACAACATTTTTAATCAATCAACGCAGATCAAACTTATTTTTCAAAGCAAAGATGCAAGCGTGGCAAAGTTTTGATTTCGAAAGGCAATCGCTTACTTCCTATGTCCTTTGACTTGTTCCTTAAAACTTAGCTTAGTCATACTTAAATTTTGCGAAATTTTGTCAAGATGTGTTTTTCCATTTTGCTGCAGATGTTTCTGCGTACCAAACTGAGCAGAAAACGAAATGTTAAGCCAAAACATTTCAGGCTTAGCACGCAACCAATACCATTAGTTTTATGGTTGCAAATATCAAAAACAATCAGTTCATTTAGAGGGTAAAAAGGTTCACCAAAATGTTTTACTGGGAAGCTTGATTGTAAGTTGATTTTTCTAGTTGGTAACAAGAGCCTACATGTGCCCACATCTTTACCAAAAGTTGTTTCCAGTTTAGAAATATATCTCTATCAAGAAACAATATCGAAAGCTTCAGCAACGAACAGTACAGAATTTGTTCTTATAAAAATACCGCTATGTGATTTTTATCTGAAATCCAAAATTTTGGTTCTAGGAAGACTTCGGAGCCTCCCAAAAAGTCTACTGTGTTAATAGTGTTTGTGCATACAACCCATTGCAAACACATTTTGGCAAAAAAACGATAACGTATGATAACGTATTTCTAAATATTATAGATTTTTCTACAGCAAATGAAGCTTGCACTACTTGCCAGAATAAAATAGCATTTCTAAAAATTAATATTTATTTCAGTTCTTTTACAATAAGGTTACCATATCTGCAGAGCCAAAATTCCTGGCAGTCTCAATGGCTACCTTTCGCGACAACAAACAAGCGCTATACACGGTATTTCTCAATTCGTTTTCACATCTAACAATCGACNGCAAAACAACATCACTGTCACAAAAAGAATATNACAGCATGGTTACACAATATTAAAAGCGATAAGATGCAAAGGGCAGTTTCTTCCTTTCCAATACTGACTATTCATATTTTTCAGAGGATTTAATTGTAATGTTATGGCTCAGTATGACCATAACATGACTGGTTTAGAAAACAGTGAAAGTAGCAGTGGACTAACATTGAAGAGATAATCTGTGTGCTTGACCCATTTAATACAGGTCAATAAGGACATGAAAGAAGTGGATTGAAGCAATCATTAACAAAGTATGTTGTATGTGTACCTTAATTGTGAAGTGTATTAATGACTTATCAAGACTTGTAGTGTGATTGTGGAAGTTGACTATGTACATGTATTTGGTGTGTTAAGAAAAACGTAACATATATGAGGAAGTTAAGGAATTGCGGAAAAAACAAAATGGTAGTTATGAAATTATTCTACAATTACAAGCTGGCTAAAAGAAACAATTTAATTGGGTAACTGTGATCATGAAAGAGAGCAAATGCTGAGGCAGAAGTTATGATTGACTGAGAACCAGTTATGATTTGAAATTTTATACTTTATTGAAAGAAATATGGAAGTGAAGCTTTTATAAATGGTGGTTGAAGGTTTAAATAAGAATATGGACAGCAGCTACCATAAATGAAAGTGATACTAAAACGATTGATTTTAAGGGTAAAAGCTGGATGAAATATTGAAATACGTATTGAAGTCTCTGGGCGAAAGAATGCTTTATAAAACCAGGACATTACGTGACTAACAATCGAGGGGTCAGCAGAGCAATAAGCGCCGGAACTAATCGAAGCAAGTATTGCAATACAGGTTTCGCGAAGTACGCTGTTTGGTGCTGATCTATGAGGAAAGGCATTGAAGCGTGGAAAACATGCCATTTAATAAATGAAGAGGTTAAAAGAAGCGGAACGTGAAATTGCTGGAAAAAGACAAGCAGTTGAAGAGTAAAAACCCAATGATATTGTTTTAGCGGAAAATAAATTGTGAAAGTACCGAAGGAAACTTTCTTAACAATGTTACGTTATTCCAGATGTGGTGGTTGTCAGAACTATAACGTATAAAGTATATTGCTTTAAGGTTAAGCCTGACTGATTATACATTGAAGTGTGACGAGTTAGGTTCCACCTGTGGAAAAGTGGAAACAGTGACGTATGATGAACTTTAAAGAGTCATGATACGTACAGAAAAACAGTGTGTTGCTTTTATTATGACGGATTGTGATTGAAAGTTGTTGGTCGGGTAAACAAGGTGTTACTTTTATTGTGACGCATTTTAAACTGGTGGTTACTGGTAGGAGGCGCTTTGAATTCGTTGAGCCACACAGAGTGTTTCTTTATTATGACGCATTTGACAAAGCGGATTGAACTGGTTATGTGACCTTACAATGAACTATAATAAGCGCAGAAAGAAAAAGGAGTACATACAGTAAATATTACAAGACAAAAAAGGTATACGAATTGTTAATATAATAAGTGAATCTGCTATGGTTGGAAAAATATTACACCATTGGATTAACTTTGTGATATATAAAACATTGTCTAATGTTGAGATAAATATAAGTATTGCATGTGCAGATACATTAAATAGTTTTAGTGATGACATAATGAACAGTAAAATAGATGATTTAGTGAATGAAGCGATAAATTCGGAATCGCCAGGATGTTGTGAATGTTGCCAATTAATTATATAAAAGACACTTTAAGTGACAAATAAGTGGTTGAACTGCAAAACAATACTGTATGATTAATAAAGAACACTGCCGCAAAAAGGTGGTTTGTAGCAATGAAAAGGGGAATCCTGTGCAGCGCGCCAAAATAAATGAAGAAAGAACTTTGCAAAACCAGGGGAATCCTGCGCAGTGCGCCAGAATAAATAAAGTAAGAAATTGCTAGTTGGTTAATGCGTGCGGCACGCACGGCAATGTGCGGTAGGGGCGTATGACGCGTTTTTATGAACGTCACAATAAAAAATAAAGAATTACGCATTTCCGCAGATGTCACAATAAGAAAATGAAAGCCTTAAGGGTATAAAAGGGGCAATATTGAGCAGTGAAGAGAGTCGCGAACACTTCACACAGCGACCAACACGATAAGAAGATGCCCAACTTCAAAGCAACGAAACGCAACTAAGCACATTGACTGCTGTGTCAAACGCCGTGACAATGACCAGTTTTATTTTACAACGTTGCCGAGATAAGACACCAATTTAAAGTTATGTTGACAAACGAAATGGGGAAACATTGAAAGGTATGTGGTTGCCTAAACTCTGTTAGCTATAAAGCGTGGTAAGCAGAACGCTCTGGACAATTGCCAATCAATTAAACGTCGGTAACGCAGTGGCAGGAAACTGAAGCGCCGCGAACCAAAGTCACGCGAACTCAATTTGAATGCCAAATAAAGACCAGTAGGAAATGCGTGCTAAAGCACAGTTGGAACCAAAGTTGATTGCGAAACAGGGAACGTAATAACAATATTGGGGGGACAAACGTCACATGAAACGAAGCAAGAAAGGCAATGTTCTGACCAATCATTGAATTTTAATGCATAAACGTCACCAAGGTGTTGAGAGAAAAAGTATGATTTGATGAGAGTTTTATAAAACGCGTGCAATTATGGATTGTGTCATTTATGTGTGCTTGTTTCGTTACAGAAAAATGTAGAAGTTGAATGTTGCTTTTCTGTGTGATATTATGAAGTTTTTTTAACTGCATAGTGAGATTAGTGAATGCAGTTTTGTTTGATCTATAGCGCAGTGTGATTCAGTGAGCGTTATAGCGTTAGAAGTGTTTTTCCGTTGGTAAAATAAGAAATACAATTGCTCTGTTTAATATTTAAATTTACCAGTGATCCCAGTGCTTGTTGCAGAACAAGTATTGTTGATTGCTGCACTGAGTATGCTGCTGTCTGTTGCGAAGGCGAAGAGGGGCAACTTTATAAGAACCACAAATGGATATTTGGAAAAACGGTGTAAATAAAAAATTTATAACTTTTCCAAATCGTTTCAGCTAATTAACCTAGCCAGTTAATTCAGCCTACAGTAAGACACTCTGAAACTGTCAAAATTCCCGACAATACAGGACTTTTCAAAATTAATTCCGCATAAACATTTTAACACGGACATTCCGTAGATGTCCAGGAAATTCCGGAAGTATGGCAACCCTTCTTTGCAAGTTGGATGTGCTCCTGGTTTTATTATATCAAATTTTTCTTTTTGGTGTGCTTTAGACAGTTGATAGTGGCAATGGAGAGACAAATTTGATCTGAAAGAATTGTTTTGATGACAAAAGTTTACAAATAAAATTATAACTTTCCGATGTATCTGAAAATTACCGGCTCATCCCGGCTGAATAAACTCCAGGCCAACAACGGCTTAACAGATGCCTACCGCGGCGTACCACACACTGTATTTTCATACAATAACAAGCTCTAACAAATTTCAACACACCGCTTGGTGGAACAAAGTAATAACTAGCGTTGTTATTAGGTTGGGCTAAATGAGCTTTTGCAGAATTTACAGATAACTTACTTTTTCTACTATCTTTTTAGTGATAAGTCCGATTTCGATGATAATGCTGACCTGCCGACCCATTTGACCAGTGTTTTTTAAGCCGTTTTTGGGTGTCAAAATGACACCCCAAAATTTTGCAATGACACCCTAATTCTGAAAGCCTAGATATGGTTTTGCTTTGTATTGAACTAAAACGAATTGAGGAAAGCATGCTTTTCTGCACGTGGCTACTGCAACAGATTGCTGCAATTGTAAGTTAGGTATCTGTGTATTTTCATGGGCACCGCCTCGCTTCGGCCTCTTACTATACTGCCGCAGATTTGTACAGTACGGTGTACAAAACTGCGAAAACACTTTTGTGGTGAATGTATGATTGCCTTGTCCTTGTCACGTAGTGGCGCCTTGCAATCCTTTGATTGTGCCTTGGTGTGTTCGCCCCGCGGCTGTTGTGTTGTGCTTGCGGTCTCTTATTGCAATACTGCAAAGTGTTGTTGCTTGCCCGTCCTGGGAAGCATTCGAAAGTTACGGTGCCTGTGTTTGCTTCAGAGTTTCTTTGCTCTCTTGTTCACTGTATCTTTTCGTGCAGGACGCTCCATGATTGAGCGGTGTCTTTTGTTGATTAAAGACTGGTTTTCCGTAACTAGTGTTTAGTTGGATTCGCAGGCGAGTGCACGACAACTTTATTGCAATTATGGAAGTGTGTTAATGTTTCACCATTGCGATCGGCTTGCCTGCCGGTGCATCAAATTACAATAAGGACAAAAGGTCCGCAGTTGCAGCGCGCATTCAAAACAAGTTGGTTGTCGAGTGAGGCAGCAGTGAGAGCTAAGAGTGAGATTTTGGCTATTTGGGCCGCGCTGAAGAAACTGGTAGAAGTTAAAAATGATGCAATCTGCGTTGTTTTACTGCGACTTCTGAAAACAAAATTTCAACATGCAGCTTTCCTTTTGTCAACATTGGCACATCACCTGACAGAACTGAGCAAAGTTTTTCAGGTGGGATGTTTTAACTTTTCACACATGAAAGCTTCAGCAGAACTGCTCATCAATAAGCTTTCTGATGCCGGTGCTAAATCCGAGCTTAAACCTAATTGCGCAAAGTTTGAGAGTGAATTTGAGGAACTTAGAACGCCGGATGGTTGTACGTCAAGTGGCATGGCGTTTTGGAAGGGCACCGAAAGATCGGCAAATTGAACATCTCCATATACACAAAAAGGGAGAGAGTAGTGAATGAACCAACTACCCCATCATCTCTTTGCTTAGTCTCCCAGGAAGGGTGCATGCCATGATGCCACGAAAATGACTGAACCCAAGCTGGATACACCCAGTGCGGTTTTCGTTGCTGCCGTAGCATTACAGAACAAATTTCCACTCTCAGCAAATTTTCGAAATCCTGAGAGCATGCCAAAGAAGTATACACATGTTTCGTCAACCTCGGGAAAGTATGGGAAGTACATTTCTGGCTTCCTCGTGAAAAGTTCTGTGGAATACGGTTTTGACTGGTGCCTCTTGTCACACAACTGTCCAGCGTTCGTGTTACAAATCACAACTGTTCAGTTGTTCTGTCAATCACAACTGTTCAGCGTTGGTGTTGTACTCAGGCAATGGTGTGTGCTGTCACTACTCTTCTGTCTATATTAGGGCTCTCTACACAACGGCTCGCGGGCCAAATACGACCTGTGAAGCCATTTCACCCGGCCGCAATACATTTTGCCAATAATGAAAAAATAATATATTCACAAAAAATGTGTTGATTTAGCAGAATGTAACACGTGCCGAAAAAAAAAGATTACGCAAGATGTCCGACCATCAAACTATTTTGCATAGCTTTTGTGCTCCGCTCCCGGACTTTGGAGAGCCCTGGTCTATATGAATTGCGACGAGGGTGTAACTGTTGGATTTGGTGCTGCATAGGTGGATCTTCTCAACAGGGTCTTCAGCACGCNTTTGATCAATTTTCTGCTGCGTGCGACCAAGTAGGAACGACAGTCAGCTCTGAAAAATTAAGGTATTGTGTCTCTCAGGACGCCCAAGGCAGTGTATTCTGCACGTGAGCGAAAACACACTGCAGCAGGTGGAGACGTTCAAGTACCTTGGGGTGGTATTCATGAGTGACGGAAGTCGGAACAAAGGGATTGATACACGGATTAGTAAAGCTAACGCAATTCTGCCTTTTGCGTGAGCTTTATTTTTCCGTAGTGACGAAACGGGTGTTTTCAAAGACTCCAAAACTTTCAGCTTTTACATCGGTGGTTGTTCCGATCCTCACCTGTTGTCATGAATCTTAGGTGAAGACTGAAAGAATACTGACAAAAGAACAGACGGCAGAGATTGGATATTTGCGGAGTCCACGGTGTGGCATTTCGTGATAAGGAGCACAGGTCTGAAATCCGTGAAGCCCGCAATGTCAAACCACTTCTCCGAATCGAGAGATCCTAGCTATGTTAGTTCGGTCATGTATATCCAGAATGTCCCAGGAATAAATGGCGAACTAAGTCCTTCGAGCTACAGTCTATACACCCACTGGAAAGCGGCCCAGGTGGCGTGACTATATCTCCGACCTTGCTTGGTCCCGTCTTGGCGTGGAAGTGCTATCTGAAATTACATGCTGTTGATCGTGAGGTATTTCGGGTCCTAGAGCTGTTGCCCCGCGATTCTCCCCAAAGGAAAACCGGGCACCAAAATGAGTGAATGAATCTGTAGGCCAACATTGAACCTTTCTATTTATGAAATTTTCTTTAGTTTGTTTGCCAAAATCAAAGGTCGTATTCAAATAAGCATATCTGGACGGAAACTTGCGTTTTTGTGAAAATCAGTTGAAAGTATCAGACATACTGTAGAAAGGAAATGGTGTTAACACCCTAAAGCTCAACCACAACACCCTTTATAAAACCTTAAAAAAACACTGCATTAGACCCTTTAAATAGATAACGTTTTTGAAATGGCAGCTGCATTAAAGATTTTTCTACGATTTTCCCGATTAAGTTTGCAACGCAGCGTGCAGCATGGCCATTAATATATTTTGCGGATCGCACATTACGAAAATAACACTTCTGCGATCTTCTGGTGAAAACGTGACGTCCAATGCTGTATTTTTATTCAAAATGCCTATTAAATATTTCATCAAGTTTTCAGGAAGTTTCACACGAACCGCACGGAAGTATTTGTAATGTTGTTGAAACTTCCGTACACACAAAAGCGTACCTCTGAAGAGCTGCGCACAAACACCAAGAATAAAATAAAGGTCCTGGAAATGGTAGATAAATGATATTGACGGATTGCTTCTGAAAATTTTCGATCACGACGTTCTCTGTAGTATTCGAGTTTATAGTGTGGTTGTGCATTGGGAAAAAACATGATGGCATGCATTTATCCGCGTAAACGAGTAATAGGTCTGCTTTTTAATAGGCCACGACAGATCTTGGCAGCCCAACGTGGCGCAGGAAACCTGGCGCAGTCGGCAGCCCAACGTGGCGCAGGAAATCACGACAGATATTGGCAGCCACGACAGATCTTATCAGTGGGTTAGCAGAATGTTGTAGACCTGCAGTTTAGCAGGTTGATGTAAACTTCGGGAGGCCAATAGCAAAAGCCGTAGTAGACCATGGTACACTTGTATTTTTTAGATAGGCTTTAGTTGATTTTTTTGTTGAAATATAATTTTAGCTATTTTCTTCAAACATAAAGAGTGTCAGGATCGATCTGAGGCTTAATTTTAGCGTTGTCATGGTTGGTGGCTCTGGAACAATAATGTAGTTAATGTTGGTATCGCAATTTTTTTTGGTGTAGTCCTGAAAGAAAGCTTTTAGTACATAGTTTGGGTAGTGCAATTTTTCTCTCAGGGCATTTTTCTCTTGAAGACAGCTGTCAGCAAGTAGACCGAAACAGATTCGCGAAAACGACTGACAAAACCTCACAAACTGGTGAATATTTGCTTAAACGGTAGTAATCTTCCAGTTTTTTGCACTTTGTTTATCGTCGATAAGTTTTTTTGAAGCATTTTGTAAACATTTCCATCTAATAAACTTTTTAACGTGTTTAATATTTGAGGAATTGCATAAAACAACCGTGATTATCGAAAAAGCCACGATTTTGCAATTTCCAGATTTTTACATAATTTTGCAAGATATTTAGTGTCTTCCATGCCAATGCTAACATTTTCAGAGAAAATTGAACCTTTAGAAAATCAGGTATGATTTTTTCAAGGAGAAGGCAGGAGAATGATAAAGCTAGAAGGATGCAAGAGGTTGAAGAACATGATTGCACCACTAGTTCGGAGAAACCTGTTGAGGTAGTTCTCGACGTTTATCACCAGCGCTTCTTTGGCTTATTTTTTAAAATCCAGATTTGAATTTAAGAGCGACAACAACCCATCATGGATGAAATCGCGCTCATCCATCATCATCTTGCACTAGCCCTATTTGAAATAGGATTATGAGCTTCTGGTGCCCGATGAAAGTAAAAAATTTGCAGTATCCTAAATTACCCTTTTTCTAAAATGAAACTTTATTTTAAAAACTGTGGAAACACTAGAGTATGTAGCTGAACGATACTTCTTAAGTTACGGAAAGCTATTGCAATTCTTACATAAAATCTGCTTCTTGTATGTGGGCATTTTTGAACAACCTTTTTCAATAACGTTTAAAAGATAAACTCACGAGGAGGTTCTTGTCCTTCCGAAGAAGCTCTTCTTGGACGTTCTGGAGTAGGAAAAACCTCTGCAAAATAAGTGGTATTTTAATAAGAACTGATAATGCCCACTTTGTAGGCGATATATATTCTCTGTAAGATCATAGTGTCTGATTCTTTGCTGGGAAAGGATTCCTTTCGATAGACAGTGCAAAATAAGAGTGCTGTTCAAAGTTATTGTGAATCACAGCTTAGAACAAAAATGTTTGCATCTCTACTGAGAGAGACAGACAGATTAAAGCTTTTTCTTTGTACTGAAACAGTTGCCAATAGCCAATATAGAATCGGCTGGAGGTTGTGCTGTGATAAAGATTTGCTCTTTGAAATTGCCGTGAACTGAAAACAGTTTTTTTTCTGCAAGTGGAGAGACAGCACACATAATTTTTTAATGAAGTTAGATTATTAAAATGAATTTTTGAACTTTAATGGTGCTCAATACATGCGCATTACCACGAAAGTTTGGTACCACCCTAAATTAAAATCTTCATTGCAAAACAATGTAAAAACGCTGCAGTACACAGCTGAAACAATAAAATAACTTCTTCAATATCATAGACAATTATTGTACGCTTACATAACATTTGCTTTTGTACATGGTCATTTCTGAGCATTGCATAAGATTTGAAAAAAGACTTACGGGAAAAGGGCGTTGGATCCGTAAATGATCTTGGTTGATGGAGAAAAACCTCTGTAAAACAAGCAGTGTTTGAATCTTTGCGAACGCAGTCAAGAAAAAAGTTGCATTTTAACTGAGAGATACAAAAACATTAGCAATGCTGGTATCAGTAAAAAGCAGACAGCCACTAACAGGTAATGCAGAAAAGGCTGAGATTTGCGTCGAGATCAGTCTTGCTGTTTGAAATTGCATTCAACACAAAAAGTTTGTTTTGTCTTTTCCTACAAGCAATTGAAGTGTTTAGGGTAGAGACTGTAATTCTTCAATGGTGCAACACTACACTGTGCAAGGAAATTTTAAAATTAACACATTCTGCAGCGAGCTTGTGAGCGTAGAGCAGATTCTCACACTCAAATTGCTCCGAAAGACAAAATGAGGGCTTATCAAGAATACCGTGGGCCGCGCTATGACTAGGGCTGGGTTCAAGTAAGCAATTACTTTAATTACTTACTTGAAAATATTTACTGAATGCTTGATTAAGTAATTTTACCATTACCTTATTTATTCGCTTATTAGCCGAGGTTTACAAAGTTTTTCTTTCATCATTTCGTGCGGCTTGCAATCAAGGTCGGCTTACATTTTTTTTCATTAGCTTGTCGAAATGTCTAAATGACACCCAGTCTTTCCATGGTTATGTGTTGTTGACCAAAATGTTTTTCGCATTATTTTTCCTCTCTTCAGCATCACGTGCTCACTCCATCACAGAAGGGTTATGATTAGAGCAAGTTTTTGCAACTTTTGCAACTTTTTTTTACAGCTTCCAACAGCTTCCTAAATACTCAAAATACATGCAGTTCAATGTTTTGAGCTGTTTCCAGGGTT
>JGI24021J15306_10009090_pt1 | contig 12275 bp, 10 predicted proteins | sample Ectturendosymbi1_FD_15306 | JGI IMG/M metagenome (IMG submission 15306)
CGGCAACATCTATCGACCATTAACACAAACAGCGACTTGTCCTTTACCACGATACAGAAGCAAACATATCGCAGAAAACAGTCAATGGATCAGTCAGACGACAACTCGCTCNCGGCACTACTGACGAAAAGAGATCAAGTAAGGTTCCGCGAGGTCGTAAATACATGCACAGAAAGGCGAGTANAAAAACGCATTCAACGAACGGCGTGAATATTGAGTCACGTGTTACGTACAACGCTNTGTGAACATGTGAACGGTTTGTGCCCAGCCGGATGGCTCAATGATCAGTCTACTACAGTAATGGCGAACCTTTTATAGACCGAGTGCCCAAACGGCAGCCCTAAAATCACTTTATGTATTCCAAAGAGCCAACCCGGCAATTTAACCAGAATGGGCCAACTGAGGTTTTAGGTTAGAAAAATAACGTATGAATTGACATCTTCTGTCTTAAAAGAAATACACAATAATAAAGCTCCAACACTTTCAGTACATAGAATACATAATGCTCTCCCACTGCCATCAATCAATCCAAGTGATTCTGTCCGGGCCTCTTGGAATGATCTTCCAATATGATTTTTTTGCTACACTCATTTTATAGTGTTCAAAACATGGAGTCTACTAAAACACTCACTTTTAAAACATGAAGTAGCCATTTAAAGCTATCCCTACGCAAAAATAGCTAACATTAAAACTATATATTCCCTGAGTCAACAATGTACTGCAGCGATACACAAAAATTTGTCCAAGCCCCTCCTAAAAGCATCAGAGGCTAGATGCCATCACCGTATCCTGTGACGAGGAGTTCTCCAGGATTAATTACATGCTGGAAAATTGGGGCAGGCGACTTTTCGGTCTTGCTGTTTCGGTATGAGTTGTTTCAATCATGGGGCATTTCGGTCTCGAGACATTTCGGTCAGAATGTTAAATTTTGCAGAAATCTTAAATGTTCATTTTTTAATGCAAACGTACTTAAATCAACGAAAGGCTTAATTTAAAAATACTACGAACATGATCCAAGATCCAACAGTTAATCAGCATCAACATATGGTTTTTATTATCATCCACAAGCAAATTAAATCATTATTGACATTTTGCAATTAAATACAAATACTTCAAAATCATAACTACAATTCAGATATACCGTAATGGCAATTATGACTCCTCAAAATAAGTTGGTATAACACCAGCTAGCGTGACATTTCGCCTGCCTGTGTAATCATTTCAATAAACAAATGTAATCAGTTCTTTATGTACAGAAATGTCGTGATTGAAATGTCACCAGACCGAAACGTCCAAGGAAGATCCGTAATAATCTTGCTTGCAAATTCAAAGCAGTGTTACAAAAAATAATTTTATAACTAGCGTTGATGTTACCAATGGGTATAACCTCTGAAGTTACATGCTGGGTATAGAGCACTGGGAGAGTAACTACGGTCGTCCGCGCCTTAGTTTCTTTTCAGGTGGTTGTCCCGATCTTGGATTAACCTGGCCTTGCACCTCTCTACCTTTCTGATAACGAACTCTGCACTGAAGCGACGGTGCGCGTACCCACAGTGAGGACCATGAGTGCCACCTCTGGCACGTGTGCTGTAGGTTCGTAACCAACTGCAATATATAACATAGACTGACTGTCAAGGAGTCAAAAGTGCATTGAAATGATATGACTTAGTAAAGTGTCTGAAATTTGCTACACATCAGGTAGCCATGGGTAGTATAGCACCCCTATATCCTATATATAGGCTTTCAGCAACATTTTTGTAAAATAACTCTGGCACCATTCAATTTGTCTCTGAAAATGAGGAAAAGTCATGGAAGCACAGGTTTCTGACATTTTTTTAAGTATATGAAACCAACATAAAATGAGCCCCTGAGCAGCCACCACAAAACTGGCCGCAGCAGTCGTGGAGCAAAGTAAGCAGTGGCATCTAAACTTGGTACCAACGATTCAAAACTGCTTCACTGATTTTGAAATTACACAGTAGTTTTTAGCTGGAGGAATCTTGCTGCATACAGGGTTTTATTTTAACCCTTGGAATCCACACATTTGGGCAAGTGTTTGGTTGGCTGTAACTTACCAGGGGTGAGCTAGAGAGCTGTTCAAACTCTCTAAAGATGTGGGAAGTCTTCCTGTTTGGATTTTAAAAAATTGAAAATCTTTGGATTTTGAGTTTTTTGTTGATGTCGTAATGGGAGTAGATTTACACATATTTTGCTGAGGTCAGCGGGCCCTGGGCACCAACCCAATTCGCCATTTTTTGACTCAAGTTTTTATTGGAATTTAGGCAATAACAAGAGTCTTTAGAGCTGTTGATTGCCTTTCCAGCATTTGTGTTTGGAAAATTATGGCTCAAGAGCCAAAATTTTAGGACAAATTTCAAAATAACACCAAAGGTATGATTTGCCCATGTTGGGCTGGTTTTGGTCAGCCATAACTCGGCAGCAGATTGAGCTAGAGAGTTGTTCAAACCCTCTGAAAATATGGAAAGTCTTGTAATTTCGATTTTAAAAAAAATTAGAAAGTTTTTGATCTTCGTTTTTTGTCGATGATGTCATAATGGGAGAAGGTTTTTAAACATTTTCATCAGGTAAAAAAAAAAGAAAAAGCATAATAAAATTTTTTTCTGGGTAAAAAAAACTACAGCTCTCTCATCCATATTTGACTGTTCTACACATTAAAAGTAATCCACAATTTTGAGCAAGTATTTAACATAATGTAGACTTGCAGTGATTTATTTACAACATGCTGTCATGCAAAAGCACTAGGTTACAATGATCACTTCAGTTCAAGAGATTTTAAGCAGGTCATCAGTGTTCTTTTCAAAACTTGCAGAGGTTGGCAAACTCATTGGACACTGTGCTCTCGTTTAAAAATTGAAGACTTTCCTCTGCCTGCATCTGTAAGTATTGGCTGATCTGGACCAGAAAAACAATACTTAATGCAGAGAAGAGAACATCCATGTCTTCCACATTGGGCCAATCCCACAAGCGACTCGTATTAGTTGTACTCTTATTTTTGTGCAATGAGTTTATTTTCACACTTGTTAGTGTTTCGTCCAGAGCTGTGGAGCCGTTGCAAAAATAACACAGCCCCAGCTCTGGAACTCCTTTTTTATGAACATGGCTGCAGCTCCAGAGCTCTTGGTTTTCATGAGTGTGGGTCTAGCTCCCGAGCTGTCTTTTTTAATGGTGGGTCTAGCTTCTGTTTGTTTTCACAAATTAATATTTTCAATTGTCTTGGTGTGCCTCAAGTGGAATTGAAAATGAATCAAATTAAGTACACAAAACTAAGTGAATATACCAAACTTTTTTGAGGAATTTAATCTGGTGGATTTTCACAAGCACCATGTGGAAATCAGCAAAAAAACAACAATCACAGGTTCAGACGATTCAGAGAACAGTTACCAACAGAAACGTAACTCAAGATAAAGGTAATATAAACAAATTCTGGAAAGGCAGTCGCTGGTTTTGCCGTAAATGCCTGAGGACCTTTTGTTATTTCTTACCACCAGAATCTAGAAAATGGCTTATTGGAAAACTACATTTGTGTCCAAGCATTTCAACACAGAACAGTCCCTATTGACCAAGTGTTTTGCACTCGTTGCATGCTTTGCCTGCTGCAGTCTTGACGATTCCAGCTAACAGCACTGCCCGGACAATCTACGCAAAGAGTGCAAAACACATGGTCGATTACCTCTCTCATGTGTTCTTTCAAACATGCACACATTTGCATTAACACAGATGCAAAGATGTGGTTAAATACCCCTTTGTTCATAGAAATTATGACTTCTGATTTCTTAGCTTTTGCACTGCTAATAAGTGGTGATGAATCACAAAGCAAAGCGCAATATGACCTGCAAAGCATAGGATAAAATAATGACTGGTTACTATATAAAATTTTTTTCCACAGATGAAAACACCAAAAGTCCACATTGCTTTTTTATAGCCTCCTGATAATGTACTGCTATGCAAAGCAATGCGAATTTGCTACCAATTATAACCTTCATGTTATGCTACTGCTTGTAAACGTAATGTTTCCTTGTGAACTTTGCCAATACTTTAGTAGACCTTGCTAGTATGCCTAATGGTTTCTAATAAAATTTCCTACTTTACAATGGCGTGCTGTACATTTCATGCTTAAATCTGCAATGGTACCATATCTTAATCATACTCCCTGCTAAGAGCATGACTACAAACAGCTACAAAATCTATGGATATTTTGTTATATAACTACTCATTATAGCTCAGTTCTTTTTAGATTGCTGCACTACTACAGACCTGCTTTGATCATTCTAACTAGAAAGTAAGAAGTTGTGGCAGTTAGCGTATTTCTTACTTCTATAACAGTGCTTCTCAATCACTCCGCTGAAGAGAGCCAAATCCAGACTGCAATTTTGTAATAGAGCCGCACTGAAAAATTTTACGCAAGTCAATTGACACACTGTGTTTTATTGCACTAATGAAGTCTGTTACACAAAACATTAAACGTGTTACTGAAAGACTGCTAGGAACCACACAAAGGATGCTTGGAGCTGCATGCAGTTCTTAGAACTGTGTTTGAAAACCATTGTTTGACAAATTACATCACACCTGCCAACAACGATGTCACAGCCTTAGCGGTTATTAAACCAAAGAATCATCAAAGCCTTGCAGATCCACTGTTGCAGTCTGGTGTCGTAACTTGTAAGAATCACGTTTAGCGTGCTGCAAAGAGCACTATTTTAGGTAAAGTAAGTCTATTTGGCAAAACTACTAGTATCTAGGAAGGGACCCAGAGCCGGAGCTACCTCTCAAATGGCTCTAGCTCCGGTCGTAACTTTCAAACTGAGCTCAAACTCCTTCCGATTTTTAATTTGAGCTCTGGCTCCAGGCAAAATGCCCAGCTCCAGCTCCACAGCCCTGGTTTCATCATCGACATCCTCAAAGACATCTTTTCAAAGTTGTTCCCAGCAGTGGGCTTAACCCTCTCAGTCCTGTGTGCGCCGCTTTTCTTGCAGAGCTTTGCAATCCTACACGTCACCAGGCGATTGAGGTATAGAGCTGTTCAAACCATCTATGGATTCAGGAAGTCTTGTGGTCAAAATCGAAAAAAAAATTATTTCGCTTTGGATTTGGGGTTTTCTGGAGGTTATATCACAATGAGGGCATGTTTCGAAAATTTTGGCTACCTTTGGCCAGCCCTGGGCTCCAACTGATTGACCCATTATTTTGACTTAAGTTTTGTTGAAAACTACGTCAAAATCCGCATCTATAGTGCCCTTGATTGACTTGCTAGCATATCTTTAACCAAAATTATGGGTCAAAAACCAAGTTTTTGGCAAAATTGAACAGGTTTCAGAAAACGCATATTTTGCCCTTTCAGGGCAAACTTTGCCCAGCCATAACTCGGCAGGAGATTGAACTAGAGAGCTGTTCAAACCCTGTAATGACTAGTGGTGTCGTGTAGTTTAGAATAAAAAAGATTTTTAAATATTTGGGTGCGGGGTTTTGGGCCAATGGGATCATGACAGGGGTATGTTTTTTGGTTAATTTTTTGACGTCATCATCCGATCCCACACGCGAATATTTTGGTTCGCAGAATTTTTGGATTTTAGGCCAGAATATGCATTTTTAGAGCCCTTGATTGAGATTTTAGCGTTTCTGGTTCCAAAGTTGTGCCAAAAATATTCCAAATATTTCAGGAATTCCCAGGGGCCTTCAGGGATTTCCCTAATTATTATTCTACCATTTTGGCCATAATTCATCAACCAGAAACACTAAAATGTCAACCAAACCCTCTAAAAGCTCGTACTATAGCCTAGAATGCATTTAAGTTTCGCGCGGTTTCGTGCCAGTGATTCGGTTCGATTTTCGAACTCCCACGGGTCATTGATGTCATGGATTGTTTTCTGTCAAAACATCATGTGGTTTTGTAAACATAGCCAAAAAGGCTGAAATCGCATGGTGAAAATTCTTTTTTTCAGCCTAAACTACAAGTTTTCCATCATTCAAAGCGTATTTGAACAGCTCTCTAGCTCGATCTGCTGGGAAGTGATGGGCATTTAGAAAAGGGGTATATTCCACCTCAGGTTGGGGTTGGTGGGTGCAGAAAATTTCACCAATTTTTGTTTTTTATTCATAATTTTGCCTACGGATATGCTAGAAAGTCATTCAAGGGCTCTACAGATGCGGATTTTGGCCTAGTTTCCAAAAAAATCTTGAGCCAAAATAATGGCCCAATGGGTTGGGGTCCAGGGCCAGGCAAATGTGCCCAGAAAAATGTGAAAACATCCCCACTTGTGGCGTTCCCCCTGAAAACCCCCAACCAAAAGCGAAAAAATTTTTTGTTTCAACTTCACAAGACTTGTTGAATCCGTAGAGGGTTTGAACAGCTCTCTAGCTCAATCGCCTGGTGACATATAGGATTGCAAAGCTCCGCAAGAAAAGTGGCGCACACGGGACTGAGAGGGCTAGTCCTTTCACACCCACGCCGGCCACTATGATGGCCAGTACTTTTTGACCATAACTCGTCAGGTGCTAGAGAGCTGCTCAAACCCTCTACAGATTTGGCAGGTCTTCTAGGTTTGATTGAAAAAAAAATTTTTTTTTGATTTGGGTGTGGTATTTTCTGTGGATGACATCGTCCATGGGGGTGTTCTGCGTTTTTTTGGCCAACTTTACCTGGTCCTGGGCGCCAACCCAATGAGCCATTTTTTGGCTCATGTTTTTTTGGAATCTAGGCTATCATCAAAGTCTTTAGAGCCCTTGATTGGCTTTCTAGCATATCTGGAGCCAAAATTATGGCTCAAAAAACAAACATTGGTAAAAATTATACTCCCACAAATGCTGATCCTGGGTATATTATACACATGGCCATAACTTGCTGGCAGATTAAGCTGTAGAGCTGTTCAAACCCTTTAAAGATGGGAAAAGTCTCGTAGTTTGCAATAAAACAGTTTTGTTTCAGTTTTGGATGTCGGGTCTTTGTTTGTGTTCACATGATGGGAGTATGTTAATGCATATCCTGTTTAAAGTCTGATGACGTCATCATCCCCTGGGAGCCAACCAAATGAGTCAATTTTGTTACGCAAAGTTTTTTTGGATTCTAGGCCATACTACAAGTCTTTAGAGCCCTACATCGACTTTCTAGCCATTCTGGTTGCAAAATTATGGCCAAACCTCTGAAAATTAATTAGGGAAGTCCTCAAATTTCTCAAAAAATTCCTGAAATATTTGAAATTTTTTGGCATAACTTTGGAACTAGAAACCCTAGAAAGTCGATCAAGTGCTCCAAAGACTTGTATTATAGCCTAGAATCCAATAAAACTTCAAACCACAAAATCAACTCATCAGCTGATGATGTCATCAAAATAAGTGCAAAGCATACCCCAATCATGACATCATCGACCAAAAACCCCAAACCCAAAACAAAAAACAATTTAATTTTATACTACAAGACTTCACGAGTCTTTCAAGGCTTTGAACAGCACTCCAGCTCAATCTGCTGCTGAGTTATGGCAGGCCAAAGTTTGGCCTGAGATGGAAAATCATACCTTTGTGTAACTTTTTTATTTTTGTCAAAAATATGTTTTTTGGGCCATAATTTTAGACCCAGATATGCTAGAAAGATACAAGCTCAGTTGTATCTTGCTGCATATCAATCGAATGAGCAATGTACTGAATCAAGTCATGGTGATCAAGTTAAGATGCAGGATGAATTGCAAGTAACTTTGGTACATGAAAAGTGGAAGTGCTGAATAGCCTTATCATGAAAATCACAGCCAAACCAAACGATACAAATGGCATATTGCAAACGTTTCGATAACTCCTGTTATCATCATCAGTGCATTGCAAATAGAACTGCAGTGATCTTGCTGTAGGTTCTTATTGGTCATTCAGGAGATAAGCACTGTAAAAAATGAAAAACACACAAGGCTGTTTCGGTAGTGACATAGTGGCGCGAAGCATACGTAGTCACATGACTCAGCTGGTCACTCGCCAATGGTGATGGCGTGTGACGTCATGAGTGAGGCATGAAGCTCTGTTACAAGTTAAAAGTGCATAGAGGCATCGACAGGATGTGTGCATTCTGCTCTGGTTTGTCTTCTTGAATCAATAAAGATTCAAGAATCTGCAGCTGTTGCCAATTGTTGTCACTGCCAGTGACCTCAGGGTTGTGAAAGTCAACCCGATGATCTGGGTTGGCTTGCAAGTGTCTGCATACTGAAGAGCTTAGTGATGTTCGATGCTCTTCTATAGGATTTATTAAATTGCGTTGCGTTTGTCCGATGTAGGAGGCACCGCATAAGCACATAAGCTTGAACACATCGTTAAACCGGTTTAGTAAAGCTCACCGGTCCTTAATCGAGAACCAGCTTTGAAGCTTTCGAGTACTTTGAATACAACGTAGCTTCATGTTCACTACAGCCTTGTGTCTTATAAAGCTGCTGAGTTCCTGTTGTATGTTGTTAGATACAGAACCCAAATATGGTAGTTGTAGTGAAATATATTTGGGTGAAGGAGAGGGTTCAGCCGGTGTGTCACGTTGTTGTGTGACAAAATATTTTCTGTTTAAGAATTGCTGAATGCAACAGTCCAAAAAATTGTTGGGGTACCCGTTGCGAGACAGCATTCGCTTAATATTAATAAATTCCGTGTGCACAAGTTGGTAGGAACTGGCAATGTCATAAGCAAGGTGGAGTAGAGAGTTGACAAGGTTTCGTTTCCTGTGCAACGGAATGAAACTCGACCATTTCGAGTAGAGACCTGTGTGCGTGGGTTTCCTGTAGGTAGAAATAATAAAACCTGTTGATGTTTTCTCAATTAAAACATCAAGAAAGTTGAGGCAATTATTAGTTTCTAGCTCCTTGGTAAAGACAATATTCCTGTGAACGGAATTAACATGGGTAAAAACCTGTTGAGAGAATCTTGGTAAAGAAATAGCAAAAATAGTAAAAAATGGAGTTTTTAACTGCTGTATTTTAGGTTATGTAAATCTATGACATCTTTATTTAGTTGCTCTCTTGTTGCTCAGGTGCGGTGGGGCCCGCATTTGCTACATCTTCCATGAAACATTTGGACGTACGTTGGAATCAGTTGATCCTCTTGGAGGTCTCAACGATCTTGATATTTTAACGGCTATCAGAAATGCTAATGTATGTGGAAGCTGCTTTTATGCATACATTTGAACATTTTTGTTGTTAAGGATTTGTTGGTGCAAACATGAGAAGTTCACCCATGTTTGACTTACTGCATTTTTGGATGATATGTAATGGGGTGCAAGACATTCGACAACTTATGAATGCAAGTTGGACCCAGGCTCATTTTTTGCAGATCACTGGTTGTTATCATTTAGTGTAAGCCAAGTGTTGAAATGGGCAAAGGTTGCCCTTCTTAGTCGATGAGCTCTACGGTTTTTGCGACAATGCTATGGATGTTCCTGCAGTGCAGGCACAAGTTATCCACTGTGATTATTAGAGCTCAACCAATAAGTTTTTTTTGGGCCGATTCCAATGTTTTTCATTGCCGATACTGATGTTTCTGCATTACTCAGATTGCAGCTGAAAGGCATTACAGTGAATTTTTTTCTTCAGGCCACATAAACCAAACACTAATTACACAAGTTGAAATTATGAAAATGCAGATTGGGATAAGTTAAGAACAAGCAGTGTCTGTTTTGCCTTATGAGGCAAAATATACACTCCTGCAGCTATTTTGCCACCAGCTGAATATCATTGGCTGAACTGGTCATATGACAAGTTTGGACAGCATGACTGTCTCAGTTGACTGTGACTTCTGTCTTCTGTAAATGGCTCATATATGTGTGTGAAGTGAGAAATGTGATTTGTCGTATATGTGTGTGAAGTGAGAAGTGTGATTTGTCATATGTGTATGAAGTGAGAAATGTGATTTGTCATGTGCGTGTGAAGTGAGAACGTGATTTGTCATATGTGTGTGAAGTGAGAAATGTGATTTGTCATATGTGTGTGAAGTGGAGCTCAACCGATGTATCGGCACACCAATATATATTGGACGATGTTGCCGATGTATCGTATCGGCAAAATTCCGCCGCTATATATCGGCAATATTTGCTAATAAAAGTGTTGCACTGTTGCTCTGCACGGAGCGTTTGGAAATTCAAGTTGCTACTTCGTCTCTGACCCTGGTTGATTGACACAAATGCTCTATCCTGTTCCTAGTGCACAGAGCCTTCATGCATACAGGCTGTTGTGCAACTGTACCGACAAAACGCTCTATGGCGTAACATTCGCTCGTAGGTTTTGGCGCGGTAAGCAGATGCGATTGCCTGTGAACAAACTAGGTTGCGTGCTTTTGTGTTGGTTGGTTGTTTTCCCAAGGTCTCTCTATGCTAGACAGTTTTGCGTTCAGCATGCATCAAAAAAGTGCCTAGCCTACGTCACAGTGAGCAGGACCCAGGTTTGCACAGAATTCGATGTTGTACGGTTCTTCATCGCAGTGAAGTGATGCTTTTAATGCGTTACACATTTTTTTACTTATGACATCTGAGCGTAGGGAGTGGGCACAGATGTTTACACAAGGAGTAAGCCCACTTATACGCAACACATGTTTGCTGTTTGTGCATGTTTTGTTTTAGAGTTAAGACTACTGTGAGTCTTAGAAATTGCAATGGGCTGCAGTTAAGGCCAGACCTAGCAGATGCGGGGCCCAATGCAAGACCTGGGCGCGGGGCCCAAGGCAAGACCTAGGCCCAGGGCCTCTCTGAGCAGTGTTTTTATGACGTCATCATATTCAGTCAACCGTGTTACGATTGTAGAGTGAAGATATGCAGTACAGCGCTAACATGAGAATTGAGCACGTTTGCTAACGTTCGAAAGGAAATTTGCTAGTTCTGACAAGAGCGTTCTTTGTTAACAATGTAATTTATATGACGTTTCTACTGAATTCTCAAGCGCAAGGTGTATTTAGCAAAAATGAATAATCTACCCAAACACCATGGCGCGGGGCCCAATGCAGCTGCATCGGCTTAAGGCCGGCCCTGACTGCAGTAGGCACAACGGATTAAACCATCCTTTTTGTCAAACACAGCTGGTGGAAATGGCCATGTGACAAGTACAATGCGTTAAGAAACAAGGATTTAGCTTACAGTTCACACAATGCAAGGAAGAAGCTGCTAACAACTTGCCAGCACTGAAAGCATAACATTACTTGTCTATTAGACTGACCCATTTACAGATGTCGCAGTCAACTGAGGTAGTCAAGCTGTCCAAACTTGTCATGTGACCAGTTCAGCCAATCATGTTCGGCTGGTGGAAAAATAGCTCCAGGAGGGTATATTTTGCCTCACAAGGCATAACAGGAGTGTATATCTTGCCTCATAAAATAATTGTAACTTGTGAATTTATTTTATTTGTTTATGGGGCCTGAAGAAAATAATGCACTGTGATGTCTTTCAGCTGTAGTTCGAAAATGTTTGGCTGAAGGCAAAAAAACTCTAGGAGTGGTTATTTTGCCTCATGAGGCAAAATAGATACTGCTTGAGTATTACAAAAATATCGGTATCGGCATCAGATATCGGCAATGAAAATTGAAAAACATCGGTATCGGCCCAAAAAAAACTTATCGGTCAAGCTCTAGTGTGAAGTGAGAAATGTGATTTGTCATATGTGTGTGAAGTGAGAAATGTGATTTGTCATATGTGTGTGAAGTGAGAAATGTGATTTTTCGTATGTGTGTGAAGTGAGAAATGTGATTTGTCATATGTGTGTGAAGTGAGAAATGTGATTTGTCACATGTGTGTGAAGTGAGAAATGTGATTTGTCATATGGGTGTGAAGTGAGAAATGTGATTTGTCACATGTGTGTGAAGTGAGAAATGTGATTTGCCACATGTGTGTGAAGTGAGAAATGTAATTTGTCACATGAGTGTGAAGTAAGAAATGTGATTTGTCACGTGTGTGAAGTGAGAAATGTGATTTGTCACATGTGTGTGAAGTACGAAATGTGATTTGTCACATGTGTGTGAAGTGAGAAATGTGATTTGTCACATGTGTGTGAAGTGAGAAATGTGATTTGTCACATGAGTGTGAAGTGAGAAATGTGATTTGTTACATGTGTGTGAAGTGAGAAATGTGATTTGTCACATGTGTGTGAAGTGAGAAATGTGATTTGTCACATGTGTGTGAAGTGAGAAATATGATTTGTCACATGTGTGTGAAGCGAGAAATGTGATTTGTCACATGTGTGTGAAGTGAGAAATGTGATTTGTCACATGTGTGTGAAGTGAGAAATGTGATTTGTCACATGTGTGTGAAGTGAGAA
>JGI24021J15306_10009092_pt1 | contig 12274 bp, 9 predicted proteins | sample Ectturendosymbi1_FD_15306 | JGI IMG/M metagenome (IMG submission 15306)
GTTACATTTCGAAATCCGCAAGCTTCTTTAAAGTGAGGGGCATCTTGATCTCTGTGTATACCTACATGTCTTGCCAGTCTTCAGTGTCATACCTCCAGTGAACAGCTAGAAAACGTTTGCTTCGAAGAATTTCCGACACAAACTTTTGTGCCAAAACCTGAAAAGTCATACCAGCAGCAAGTCTTTCAACATAGGACGATTCAAAAATGCTACAGTACCTATTACGCTAGAGCTGGGTTTTCCCAACTTAAAATCGCGACCCCATTTGGGTCGCAAAGTGTACTTTTGGGGTCGCGAAACAAATTGGCTTCACAAATCAGATACAAAAGTTTTTGTAATCTTTACAAAAAAATTAAAAGTAGGCCTGCTGTGAATCTATTTCTACTGCACTTTTAGGGGCAATTCCGCGTTTCAAACTATCAGTTGTTTGCTAGGATGTCTGCCTGCGCTAACAAATGATAATATTCAACCAAACACAAGTTATGAGTTGTTACGTTATGATTGTTTTAACGTACTAACCAAAATTGACCTTGTTACATTCATTCCGACACGAAGGCATGCTGGTGTTTAGAAAGTTTAGGCTAGGTGCTAGGCTAGCTGGTTTGAGAACACACTGAGTAGTTTTAGACTAAAGTAAAGCTTCATACACAGTTCCTGAAGTACAGTAGGCCCACTTAAAGTTTTATTCAGGAAAAGTTGGATCCGCAAACCATACACAATTGAAATTTCAGGAGGCCACAAACCAGCCATTATAAGCACAGGATAATTTTGCGGAGTTATTTACCGACTAAAGTTTGCAACTGGACTTTTCAAAATAGAGTAGGCTATGTGATTTTTTGATAACAAGAAATGAATACATAGTCGTTTCTGATCTAGCCATTCAAGTACTATTAACCGTTTATACAAAATATTTGTGTTATACGGAATTCTCAAAATTGATAATCATCAAGCCCAAAAACTGATGCTTTTTGAAAAGTGTTGAGAATGTCTTTCTTCCTGCGTTGGCTAATTGTATAAATTTACGAATGGATGATCTGTCTAAAAATCATCAACTGCATCCATCCCATTAGTTGTNCTTGGAAACGTCTATGAACTAAACTGTTTTTTGTTCATTTCTTTCGCCTTACTGTTTCCATTACGTGGTGGTTTTATTACTGTNTATTTACTTTCGTGGATTATGTGCATTTGTATGATTTCGCCAAGGACAAAAATGCCTCTTCAGATTTGTAATGGGACGTTCACACGTATCATTAAAATATAAGCTATCCATGAAGGGGTCGCAAAGAAAAAAAAAATTTAATATGGGTGGCAGAACAAAAAAGTTTGAGATGCCCTGCCCTAGACAAATGCAAAAGAATTTAAAGAAAGAGACCCTGTGCAGTGAGTTTCAAGTTCTTATTCCTACTAGAGCTTGCGCAATGCCATGGGCGATTTTACTACATAAAATCTTGGCCAGCCAGGACTGGCTAGAAATAATTACGTAACTTTTTGCAAGTTTTAGACAAAGGCATGGCATTGGACAACGGCAAATAGCAGTTTAAACTAAAGGATTCTTGCAATGCCTGCAGTTGTTTGCCTCTTTTTATTCACTATGACAGTACTTTTCTCGTCTTTGAAATCAAAGTCCTTAATTTCCTTATGAAAGTGCATTTTGAGAAAAGCTGCTTTTTAACTGGAAACGTTTGGCGCTCTTCTTAAATAGTTTTGTACAAAACAGTTTGCTTATTTCAGATTTGTATATTGGATTGAAGAGCAGTACTTACAAGCCAAAATCTGGTTTAAATATTGTTTCTGTTGTTAAAAACTGCTCAGCATTTGCTGATTACAATTTTTATACCTAAACACTTTTGTATTATAAAAATAAAAAAGAAATGTGCTTCCAAAGTCACCAAACGACCATAAAGGCCATGTTTTTTAGAATTATTTTATCGTGTAGTTCTTGGCATCAAACGGATTTGCTTCTGTGGCATTGTCAAAAACCAGACACAACGCCTAAGGAGCAATTGATATAGATATTTTTCAAGGTGTTTTTTAATTTCTTCTAAATTTTGTTTCAGACTTCTATTCCAATATACATACATAGATCACTATATTAGTGAGATACGGAAACTCTAATGTAGACGAAGCTACCACTTTTTGCAGTCACCTATGGTACGTTTCAACAGGCTTCACTTTCCGATGCAGCGGAAAGCGGGATAGGGCATGCCCTATTCGTTGTAGTGGTTTGCGGTAAGCTTTAAATGCAAACAGTTAGAGTTTATTTTCAGCTGATCAAGGTTGCGATTTAAATCAGAATACAGCTAAGATTCACCGCTTCCAGAAAATTCCCCATCGATCTGTTCAGAAAGCAAGTCAATATTACGCAGGTTTGTATATGAAACGGCGAGGTTAGATTGACAAAATGGAAGAGCTATCAATGCTTTGTTACATTTTTGTGTGGTAACATTTTAGGCTAGTCTAGAAATTGCGACGCTTATCCTATTCGCATTCATTTTGAGAAGTTCGTGCACGATGCACACTTGGTATTGGCACGAAATTATGGGGAAAATGCATACTTTATTAATAGGATTGGTTGCGTAATAGGCACACCTTAAGCAAACGGAGAATGAGGTGTACAATCATTCGTTCAGGAAATGTATTTTCAGTTGACGTGATGTCTCATGCATGGGAAAGGAAATTCGTTTACTGCTCGGTACATACACCATTTACAATGATCGCAATGCGACTGGAAACTAAAGGCAACCCATTACATTATACGACAGTCTAATGCAGATAATACGATTGGCTTGTGGTGCATGCAACAAAAGTAAATTAAAAGTGGTTATGGAAACGTTCAAATCAAGAAATAACTCAGTATATTTTCGCAACCAATGCGTTTTGATTAACGATTGATGCAATTGACATTTTTTAAGCCAGTGAGATCTCATACAACTGAAATTCGAAAATGTTTGGTGCAGTCTTTCTCTACAAGCAAGCTCATCACTTTGTCAAGAGGTCACGCCTGTATGCTGCACAAGATGCAGTGGAGTGCTTAGACATTGGTTTGCCATATCGATGATAGATGTTCCAGACATCTGCCAAACTACACACGCACTACAGTACAATTGCAACTTCCTATCACAGGCATATGCTATTATGGCTTTGCTGATTCAAGATTTGAGTATCCTTTAAATATGTCGACAAGGTTGCAACACAACTACACAAAATTAGTTTCATAAAGGATAGCTTTGAACTTCAATTTAATAAGATATAAAATATCTGTAGGCCTGATTTTGTGTGAGGCTTCACGAAATATGGATGAATTTTACTTCTAATCAGTGTTGTTAAATAGCCCTAGCATTATAGTAGATGGAAGCTGAGGTCTGCTGCAGCAGTGTGGGACAAATACTATCTTTGCTCTTTTCAGATTTGCTCTTATTTTCTTTAAATAGTTATAATACCATCCAAACACCTCATTCTGCTATTCGGCAGCAGAACCAATATTGTTCGTGAGTGCGTCGAAACTACTATTTTCTTGCATTACACTGACTACACCAGGGTCTCAAACACGCGGCACGCGAGGGCATTTTGTGCGACCCGCGATGGTGTTTGGGAATTTTCAAATAATTAACATTTACGTTGTTTACTTTATGCATCGGTATTTGAAAGTGCTCGGATCGGCTAGCGAGTGAAAAAGTTCCTTTCAAACAAACGTAGAGATGGCTAGAAATATTTACCTATAACTCATGATACCTTTCGCAGGAAATAAGATGAAAAAGCTGTTTCTAGTAAGGTTCAGTCGGATGCAGGGGGGCAATTAGGGTGATCGCCCCCCCCAAAACCTACGAAAGTAACTTTATTCGTCATGATTTTGTACAATTCGGAAAACAGCATTCGCGACCTAAGGCCGTTTTGCCGTCCATTGTTATGTCACAGCAGTGTTTTGAAGTATACTTCATCTCTCTTACATTAGCGAACCCGCAATGAGACTTGACTACCAAATATACTGAAATCGCCCCCCTAAACTTACTGGCTGGGTCCGCCCCTGGGTTCAAGTACCGCCATTGTTGCGTCAGCGGCATAATGCAACCCCCAGGTTGTCATAATGAGGGCGAAAGGTACCATGCGTTATAGGCAAATCATTTCTAGCCGTCTCTACGTTCGACCTTCCGGTTACTTTATAAGCTATCATTTGGCCTTCGGAGCAGTTTGAGTTTGAGAACCCTGGACTAGATCGATGTGAGGATAACGTGAAACCAATATTGCGCAACGTACGATATTTGGGCGTGCTATATTGACGGTACCGACCAATGACTAATTCTGCCCCAACTTTTTTTTGCTACTTTTGCAGCCGGTATTTGGGGGCGCACCCATCCTGAAATGAAGTTTTTGATTCAAAAACAAGGCTCGATGAACAGTGCTTGTGGTCATTCCAGTCTCATGGGTTATTAGACGGTTGCTACGGAAAGCTATACACGCTTTCCACCAATGCAGCATTTACACGAAAGTAGTGGCAGGACCCACGTAAGCGAAGATGAGTGGCCGCAGACCATTTGTGGCCGCTCACAGGGACAAAAAATGGCTACCAAGAAATGTTTTCTTTCAACTTTTGGCGATCACAAAACAAATAAAAGTATATCTTTTTAATACGAAAGGAACAATAATTCGCTATCAAAAGGAATTCTTTCCCAGCTAAGAATCAGACTTTATGATCGTACAGGGTATATATTTCGTCTACTAGGTTCCGGTAGGCATCTTCAGCTCTTATTCAAACAGAACCTACAGTGACATTCGAGTAGAACCCTAGCAAAGGAAAAATACTACATAAATGTCTTACGTTTCAAAAGTTTAATTCATCTTCACCGTTTATTTCTATGCATGACGTTGTTAATAAAACATTCAAAAACAACGATGCTAAAGAAATCTTTGTGTGGATCTTGCCATACATCAATTTTGCGCCAAAAGAAAAACAGAGCAGCATTTTATAGTGGATGTGCATTTCCTATCTTGTCGGTGATTAATTAAATGCGATTCTATGTATGGCAGTTATTTTTGGGGAGAGGTTCTACTGTAAACTGTGGCAATCTTACTTATAATGTTACGACGGTTGTACCGCTGGAGCTACGTGAAACCCGTATCCACAAGATTGCTAATGAAACTGACATTCCCGTCGAAGATGATTTAACGTACAACGCGTCATCACCAGAACCAAAGAGAGGTCATGACCNATGTCNGCAATGTGCGCTCTTTGAACATCTATTATCTTGTATCGCGCGACTGTGTCATGTATCAGATCAGTGATGTCATGTGAATGAACTCGCGACGCACTGTAACCTTTCGTGTGCTCGAGTGACTTAGAGGTGATGCGACGCGCCCTTACCTTCCCGAAGTGACAGCAACTCGACATCTGACACGCTGTGTCGAGTTCTGAGCTCGTGAGATGCTCGAGATTTATTTCCATGTACTCAAAAGGTGGCAGCAGAAACGACCGAGTACGCAACGTAATATAATAGAACAAACATCTTTTCGCTGTGCTGCGGAAGTTCTGTGTCCACAGCAAACCTATAAGTACGACTGCATTTTGCGTTGATTTCACAAAATAGGTTTTGTAACAAAAGCTGACGACGATGTTTGTATGTATAAATGTGTATATGTAACTGTAGACAGGGTAGTTTACTAAAAGTCTGTGTCGTTGAATATCACTTTCACTGCACTGCATGTTTACTTCCCACTTTTTGTTTTCGACATTGCAATTTTTTGGGCAACAGAAACATAAGGAGTTCTAACCTGTAGAAGCTTTGCACGGTTAACTCAAGGGTTTTGCACGCGCCACTTAACCCAGCGGAGACAGATTGCTGCTTAGCACAAGCTTAAGTTAGGTTCAGGTTAGAATGTTAAGCCAAACGGGGGCACTCCGCCACTCCTACAATAGCAACGGTATTCCTTCAGTGAAGTTGCCAACTATATCTATTTTGTTATCAATACTGATATTAATGTCAGAACCAGTAGAGGTAACTTCTCGAAGTTTCCAGCATCATTTTTCACGCTTAGTTCAAGCCTTCTAGGAACTTCAAATTATGAATGTATTGCTTGCAGATGTGATAGACCATTATCCAGTAGCCTACTTTTTATTGCGCCATACTGTAGTATCGCAGCAAGTGGTTGATAGCTTACAGATTTTGTACCTTGATCTCTGGAGGACGGCGGACGAAAGGCAGGGCTTGACGCCACTGTTCAAACCACGCTGGCCGGCTTCCAAGGCATCTGGAGCCAATCGCTAACCCAATGCAACGATCGTTGTGGGTGGAGCTCTGGACGCTGAGCAGATTTCTGTGCAAAAGAGGTGTTGATCGACCAGAAATCATTCTGACCCTGAAGTTTATGCATTCAAAGTTTCTTTACTGCAGCATGCTTTTGCTGCTTTTAATCCATTGCGCTATACTAAACGCTGTGAAATCTGATGAAAAACATGCTAAGCAAAAGCGGCCAACCGTAGCTTCAGCTTTGTTTACCTGGTCAAAGAAAGAATGTCTTTTACTGCCAAACGTTGATTGCAATGCAATAAAAGGATTGTGAATATACACAGTTTTGACAACTTTTATAAGAAGCAACAGGACGAAGGCAGCCATATCGCAAATTTTAGCGAACATTTAGCGCTGTAATGTATATGCACCAGTCAATATCTTTCAAAGCGTTCGCGGGGTGGTGGCTCGTCTGCTACAATTAGCTAAACTGCCAGCCATCCAGTAAAGTTCTGCGATCTTGGCATGAAACTTGGCTGAGCATGCGTCCCGTGCCTTATGGATAAACCGCACAGCTTGAACTTACGCGGCGAAAAATAGAAACCCTAAAACTGATGCAATGATGACTTACCGGGTTGCCAGGTTGTCATGAGTAAAAAAAGCCACATCACCATTAAAAAAAGCCAGGAAGCACCATAAAAGTCAAATACAAGATGAAAACGCAACGACGCTTTTAAATACCCATGCAGGTTGCACAGCACTTTTGAAAGACAATGTAATCTATATACAGAATGAAACTCACTCAATTAATGAACGCCTCGAAAATTTTGGTCTTGCTAACGAGCAAGCTGAAACAGTAAAACTAAAAGCATGAAACAGCAAATATAAAAATTAAAAAATTTTATTGAAGAGTTTGCAATAAAAATTTATCATTCTGTGTCTCGAAACAGTTTCCAGAAATCTGTGAAAATCATCTTTAAATCTGCCCAATCGACGCAAAAATAGAATTGGTCAAGAAAAGCCAAACAAAGCCAAATTTTCAAAAAGAGCAAATCCAATAGAGTTCAAAAAAGGCCAAAATTACAAATTTGTTCTCAAAAAATTCAAACTGGCAACATTGTGACTTACGAGCAACGCAAACCAGCTTTCAACACAAATTTACATTTTCAGTGATCTGCCTTCTGTGACGTCACGAAGATTGTTGACGCTGAAGTTTTTCCTGCAGGTCACGTCGTTGAAATTGACGAATTGACGCAAGCCAATAACGCGCTTGTGAGGCATCACGCCGCAGGTGACCATTGTCGACAGTTGTTTGTCGCACAAAGCAGAAAACCTGAAGCATAAACAAGATTCTGGTGGACTTTGAAAAAACAAGCGTACATTTCACCATTTTTGCAAAAGACAGTGCAAAAGCCTATCAAGGCTGTTGGCTGAATGCAAGTGTGTGAAATGTTGCAAATGAGTAACGCGAGCTTTGGCCGCAAAACGCTTTTGTGTGTTTGGTCTCAATACTTTCGCCAGTGGACCTTAACGTTTTAACGCCTCGATACCCCTAAGCCGAATTTTCATCAATCTGGTACCCCTTTTCAACAAAGTTCACTAAACAAAACAATCTGTATGAAACAGACCAGAACTGGTAAAGAAATATTCACTAGACCAGTGAGGAAAATGGTCAATGAAAAGGCTGCACCACATTCATCAGCACCAGTATTCTTCTTCATGTGGGGTACAATGCTGCTAGATTGCTAGATCGAATATAATGTTGGAGTGTTAATACTAAAATATTCAATGGAACAACACTACATTATACAATCTGGACTGAAGCAAGTCCAAGTTCATATAATGAGGGCCTGAGTCCTGATTTGGACATTACTTCCAAACACTGTTGAATACCCCCAACATCTAATCTCCATACACCCTGGGGGTATTGAGGCAAATTTAAGAAGCCCTGACTTACGGTGATAATTTTACTAAAAATGACAGCGCAAGGCTTTCTGCTGACAGTGAAAGTTATTTTGGTTTTTGATACATCGAAATGCTTCGCTGTTTTATTTGGAATAATGTATCACGAACTTGGCGCCTAGACTTTCATAAAACTCTCCTATGGAGTAAAAGTAATTGGGTGGTTTCACCTACTAAAATGCTGGACATACTGTATATTGAATAACAAGATATTAGACAACAGGTACCTATCGTTTGAGTAAACTGCACACCTAGTTATTGATCTTACCCTTAAGAAAACAGAGTTGCATGAATATTACCCAGAGCTATTTTCACAAATTGTTGAAAAAGAAGTATTAATTTAAAGGCGCTTTCCAATGAAATCCATTCCGAGCACAACGTTAAAACTTCCGAAAGATCTTGTTTAGATGTTCGCGTTTATGTTTTTGTTTCATCTCAAATATAGCTGCGACCTAGAAAATGAAAGGCAAAACGACAAGGTCTTAATGAACCTTTTGAGTATGGGTTTCTCCAGTAATGAGTGGTTTTGCAAGTACATTCATGACATTTTCTGTTTTCGTAACATCAGTCACGTAGTTTGTGTTATTACACCCTGCAAGTAACAGAACTTACGACTCCATTGAAGTGGTTGGAACGTAGTAACGAAGAGATTTAATGTCAATGATCCTCTCTGGGTTGTTCTCCACAACTGACTTGTAGGTTTGATCAAAAATCTCGATGTCGATTGCACTTGAATCTTTTTTGAAGTTTTCTGCAAAAAGGTAAGGAAACACCTGAAAAGGCTTGCAGTTAAAAGAACGTGACTGCTGCAGATAAGCCAATGTCGCGAACAACGGAATAGACCCATCGTTTCTGGGTGCTTTCAGGGCTAAGCCCTCCAAATATCACTTCAATTCAATCCCTGCATTTTTCTCGACAAGATGTAGTGTTAATATTATCCGTAAAGTTGTTACGTATTCATATGTTCTGATTTTTTCTTGATCCCGCTCCCCCACCCAGCTTGAACGCCTCTCTATAAGAGCTGGACTGTCCACGGTCTACGTTAGAACAACTTCAACAATATTTAATGAGAAATTTCATGGTGACATGAAAAATACTGCATTGCCAATTTTCCTTTGAAATACATTCTTCAATGCTTTGCTTCGCGAAATGTGTTCTACAGTTTCAAACTGTATGACACAAATGCGCAAAAACGTGTTTGAAAGCAAGTATTGTTGTTGTAGCTACAATCCAGGTATTTTCTTCTTACCATGCAGTTGGCTTAATTTTTCTTGATTTCAGCAGGTTTCAATTGCGTTTGGTAAGTTTGTTATCAAATTGCATAGAGGTATAGAGGTATTTGTGGAAAATGAGACTTCTGAGTAGAAACAAACATGATGATTAAGATTGTGCAACCTAAAACGTCGACAAATATACTTTTATCACACAATGTTCAAACTGCTTGGTGGTTTTGTGTAAATGTTTCGTAATTATTTTTATTTTTTGCAACCAACAGCATCACTTTTCGAAAACTGAGTTTCTCAACCTACTAAAAACAGCTTCTTTCTGACTGTGAAGTTAGCACATTTTTTTAAAAGTTAGTTGATTTTTTTAAATTGTAAAAGGCACATTTTTACATGCCCCCATCGTAAAGGGTTGTTTGTACCAAATATTAAGGATTAGTTCAGCGACGTTAATGCTTGTAATGTTCTCAATATTGTTTTATTCTTTAGTGTCATAAAAAATAATTGCCGACTATTCTGTGACTATTTAATGATTAACAGTGATTGTATCACATATGGTTTCAAGAGATTACTGTGCCAAATGTGTAGCTCAAAGAATGTTCAGATGCTGGCCATTTTTTGCATTTATATTATGCAACTTATTTCCGTTTTGTACGTCTAGGCTTCTTATTACGTCATGCATCTCGGCAAAGAAATCGCTAGTGTTTTCTTATTTTGCAGTGATGCTTGCCGGTGATCAACAGCGTTTGAATCTGTTTTTTCTACTTTGTGCCAAGCTAAGGCATAAATCAATGATGTCACTGCTGCTCTGATTTCCGCGTACTGGTAAAACAGGAAGTACTTTTACATTCTAATCCTACGTGAAATAATCAAACAGGTTTGTGACCAATTCACAAACACAATTGCAAAAAATCACTCATTTTGGCATAAATGACAGTGATATACCATTAAAGAGTCATCAGATGTCGTACGGTGCTTGCATTATTTTGATTTTTAATTCACTTTTTTAGATTCTTCTTGTTTTGTTTTTCTCTGAAAGTATTTCGGGCTGTCAACTGATGAAACACTAGCTTTTTGTATTCTTGTTTCAAGTTAATAGAATACTTTTGTGGTTTATTCAACTTAAAGAAAGTGAGAGTGAGCAAAATAAATCCCTAAAACATCGAAAGAATTGTTGATGCAGTCACACAAATTGTTACAAACCTGAAAATCACTCGGTATGGATATACAATAGAAATTAGAATAGCAAAAAACAGCAATAACGACTACAGCAGCAACAACAACACCAGCCGCAAAAGAAACAACAACAACAAATAGCTGTCTAACTCACTTTCATTTCTGAGATGCATTCTCGGATGGTGGTGGAAAGGTGGAACAATCAAAGTGCGGTTCAGGGCTTGAGCTATCGGGATAGATTCTTTAAAAAGCCTGAGGAGCAAAGTATACCGCACTTTAGCACCAAGTGTAGCTAGGGGGGAAATGTCAATCAGCACTGATCTGTTTTCTATCAGCGAACAGCGTACGTTGGTGGTTTTGTGCTACAACAAATCTGCTGCACCTATTCTTATTCGTTTGCCTTTTGTTACGAAACCGCGGTTACATAACCGCCTTATTAAATTAAATACCTTTTTCGTTGGCTAGTAATTCGTTTCAACAAGGTAAGTTCACAACCAATTTATGCTCTTTGTCTGTTTGCAAACAACACTTTAATGCTTTTCTGGTTGAACTTTGAAAAGACTTCATATAGATACTTTTCTTTCAAAAATAAAAGTTTAAATCTTATTTTGGGCAGATGTTCGGAAGTCAAGCAAGAGTTTTCCATGCTACTGCGACTGTTTTTTCATAGTTGCTAAGGTGACGTACGTTCAAGTTTGTGTTTACTGTAAGATTAGCAGAAAGCAGCTTTGCAGACCTAATATAAACATCAGACTTACGAATAAAAGACTGTCTATGGAAAGAGATCCTTTCTCAGCAAAGAATCAGATTAAGATCTTACAAACTACAGAGTATATATTTCGCCTACGTGTAGGCATCATCAGCTCTTATTCAAATAGATCCCGTTGTTCTTATTCTCTTATTCAAATAGATCCCGATTACGAATAAAANTTGAGATAAAGATTTAATGCTGTAATTTCGCTAACGTGCCCTTGGATGATATCTGGCACTAGNGAGAGCATGAAGTTTCGGTTAAACATGCAATTAAAATTTTTGACTGGAGCAGAACAAGCAAAGAAAAACAATAATTTCCTTCTTTACCTTATAACGTTGTTGGGTCCCATGTTATAGAACAAAATAGGAAGAAGCAGGCGAGAACTTGCTTTCATGGGGTATTTTCTTACGTAGGGCTCTGATTTGAAAAGGAGCTGGTAATATTCCTCCAGAAGAAGGTGACTATGATTGTCTTCAGGCTTGCCAGGAACATTTGTGCTAGCCACGTTTCGAGTTTTGTGAGGCGTTCGTTTCGCAAGCTCGTAATCGCCTGAGCGGGCTGCTTGCATTATGAAAACTTTTCCGTCGCGGAGTTCTTCTTTGTAGCTTAGTTGATACTAAATGAACAAAGTAAAGCATAGAGAAAAAGCAGCAAACGCCAAAATGGAAAGAGCAAGAGAATAAAAAACTGTTATTACCAAACGCTACGCCCACTAGCGTACGGAGGGGGAGGCCACTGTGCCATCCCTCCTCAGACCCTAAAAATAAAAAAATGTATAAACAGTATTCGGCAATGTATACTGTCAGTATTCGGCAGTGTATACCAAAATGTTTAATTTTAGGCGAATAACACTATTTTGTCTAGAAAAACGCCTCTCAAACCACAAAATGACTATATTCTCTAGAAATTTGGGGGGGCATGGCCGCTTTGGCCCCCCC
>JGI24021J15306_10009093_pt1 | contig 12273 bp, 9 predicted proteins | sample Ectturendosymbi1_FD_15306 | JGI IMG/M metagenome (IMG submission 15306)
TTTGCCCGATTTCTCCCAAACTTGCCCGAAAAAAACTCCATAAAAAAGTGACCACCAAAAAAAAAAAGCTTCATGGTATTTTGGGCCTCATTTTTGCTCATACTTTTAGGGATTTGGTGAAGGCTTTAAAATCGGAGTGCAGCAAAAAATCAGAGTGCTGTGACAAATGTTAAAAATAAAACCAAATATGATTTCCAAATTAACTGAAATAGTTCATTTTGCACATTTTCATACTTTTCCAAAAATCACTAAAAAGTCCATAAATCTTTAAAAAATCCCTATAAAGGGTCAAATTAAAGTTCCAATCTAGGGACAAAATCCCTAAAAGTGAGAGCACTGTGAATAATTTCTAATCTACGCAGTGTTGCCACTCTGTCACCGAAAAGTACTAGATTTTATGATAAAAAACACTAGATAGCTATGAAAAACCACTAGAACACTAGATGAAATACAAAAAATAGATCTAGTGGAAAAACACTAGGAGTGACACCACTGAATCTAAGTGACTAAATTGCACGAATTACAACTATCCATGCGAAACGAAATAATTGCACGATTCGTATACAATCAGGCAAAAAATCAGGCACGATTCGTACACAATCCACAACGATCAATGTATGGTAGATCAGAATAAAACGGAACAAACTGGTCTTGAAATACCGTCTATAATACAGCTAAAAACCCTCCAGTTCTAACTAAAAATCCGCTAGATCAATTTTTTCCAGCAAGACAGGATTAAAACACGCTAGATCTAGTGGAAAAAACGCTAAATTGGCAACCCTGACGGGATATCGAGTGGTCCGCTTTGACAGGCGGAAAATCGACGACTATGTAAGCCAGAGTAAATCATGACACTGACCGATGAATTTCACCGTTCCACGCTCCTGGCTTTCTCTGCCGTTTACTTCGGTGAATATATAAACCTCCATTCCAATATGGATATTAAGATTTTTCAACTCATCGCCGCTGACGTTCATGACAGAATCAGTTGTGTGTGAATTACCTGTGGCAGCAAAACTGTGAGCTGCGTAATAATCACGGGACCAGGCAAAGTTTCACAAATTAAATACAATATATCGCACGTATCTTGACCTTAGTCCAGGGGTTCCCAACCTGTGGTACGCGTACTACTGGTGGTACGCGAAGGTCTTCCAGGTGGTACGCGATAAACTTTCATTTGTTCACAAAAACCTGGATTCCCAGCTTTCTAGTTTACGTATCGGGTTTTGTTTCTAAAGAAAATAAGTCTTCCTGTAGCCTGCTATTCCTATTGTATCGTAACATTATGACTTTCGATGCACTGTTAGCAAACTTACGTTACGCATCAGCCAATTAGTGGAAGGTAAATAATAACAAAAATCTCATTAAATTTAGTTATGATCTTTCACTGTTATTTTAATGTATGTTATTCTTCTGAATAAACTAAGATTCGATCAAATTAGTTGTTCTGGAAGAAGTGGTACGCGTTGACAATACGGGGTGTCCAAGTGGTACGAGATCTTAAAAAGGTTGGGAACCCCTGCCGTAGTCATGGTGAGTCACTTGGCATTTTTGCAGCAACATTACATCAGAACGTTGGACCGCGTTAAATTACTGTAAAATGCGGACTTTTTTACTGCCAAGTATCTTCAACCAACCGGATCATCGGCGCGCAAAAGATGACTTACGAACATTAATTAGCAATCGGATTGCGTGATAGAACTACAATAACCAACCATCTCACGGACTCGGATCTAACCTACTTGATCGACTGTAGGAAGAATCGTTTTGGAAATTCGAAAGCGAACCACTGGAATACTTTTGTTTTACTCCTTTTCTCGGAGCAGGAATAGGTGTTTGCAAGTGATAGTAATCTTTTGAAGTGACGCGATTAAGAGCGAGAAATATTCCGCAGTCTTCAGGACATTCAAAATACCTAAATACAAGCGACATGTGTTATTTGTCAGAAAACACAGACACAGAAGTACAAAGGTTCACTTGAGGAGTGTCACAATTGTCTTTTCAACGGTACGTCCGGGCAACACGCCAACCTACATTTAAGTCAGTGCTTCTTAGCGGGGTGAATAAAATTTTTGCAAGAGTGAATGAAAGAAGAGGGGTGAATGAACTTTGTGTTACTAAATTTTGTATCCTCTGGTAACAAGCAATACTCTCGTTTTTTTTACCCAAAACACATCAACAATCGTGAATAAAATGGCGAATTTCACGCGTTCTGGCCTTGCGTCTTCAACAGTCAGCCACTTAATAGTTCAGAAAAACCGTACTGTAGTGCAATTAACTGCGTCTTTCACTTAATGGGGATAGATTTTGCAGAGATGGCATGGTTCAGTCAATGGAGAGGTGTAATCTCTCCATTGTGCTCTCTGCAAGAGCTTCCTCAAGGCTTATCCTGCGCAAAGGTGATCTGCTGGAATCGCAGTACTTTAGGAAGTTCATTCTCAACCTCGAGTGAAAACCAGACACCTGAACGCTTATCAGAGTAGCTTTATCGGTCGAAGTGCAGGCCTAACCAATCGAAGCGATGGAGTAGCTTATTTGTGATATTCGTTTGTTACGAGTTTGGTTTTGATTCCAACATTTACAGTAATATGCGTTTTTATCTCAGGTAATACCTGTAGAACGTCTACGAAATACGACACCTTTGGAGACTGTAGGGTTATTTTCATCCCAAGCATTGGTTTCTTCTGTGCTTATGCCTAAATTTTGCGTTCAAATAAAGTTGGGATGGGATAATTCAGGCTTTTGAGCGTTGTTGTTGTTGCTACCGATGTATGTTCCTCCGCCAAACTCCGTTACAGTTGACTGCACATGGCCTGCAACGTTCATTGTGGACCACATGGTTCAGATCTTCGGCAAAATGACGTTAATTTCGTAACTTTTTGGGGTAAAATTGTCAAGTTGATTTTTATTGTGGCAGTGGAGGTCTTATGTGTTTGCACTGAAAGCCAGTAAGAGGTATTTATGCGAGTTTTGTGATAACGTTTGCATAACTTAACATGTTTCGTTGCAGTATGGGATATCTGTCCCTGCAGTATTTGACATTGGGTTAAATTTGCCGCAACAGTACAAGTTGCACTACATTAGAAAATTGTTTTATTTCGATAATGTGCAACAGTGGTTTCCAAAGTGGGTGGTACCGCCCCCTTGGGGGCGGTGAGAAACTCTAGGGGGCAGCGAAGCAAAAATGGGCGGTTGGGGGGCGATAGGAGACCCAGTTAATAATTACATTTCTGTTGTCTTACTAACTTTGAGCGACCAAATGTCATAAAAATCATTATGATCAACTAACATGTATGCATGCAATTTGGAAACAAAAACTTAGCGTTTTACTAAATTAAGTTTTATAGTGAAATGCACGAAAAAATTGTGTTGATATGTGTGCTAAGCATGGTCGGGGGCGATAGAAATTTGTTTGCCAGAAAAAGGGGCGCTAGCTAAAAAAGATTGGGAAACACTGATGTACAATAATGTTTCAAGTGAACTGCCCAGGCAGATGAAAATAATAATTGCAACTGAAATACAAATCTGAAGTTGTTTTGAGTGACTCTGATGAACGTATCAGTCATGAGAGCAGTGAATATTACCCAACATCATCAGATCGTTAGAGTGAAATCAGCTTGATAGACTAAAATGAAACCTTCAGTGATATAGAGTTATAACGAATTACCTCCTACACAAATGTACTGGTCAACAATGAAGACAATGGTCAACACATCCATCCGAAATGCAATTGCTAGGAGCGGTTTCAAACTTTTTTGTTTTCAAAGTTTCATTTCAATGACTCCCACATACCACAAGCTACTTCAAAATTTTACTATGGAGAAGAAATAATGGACTGTCGCAGAAAAACATTTATTTAAGCACGATCTGAGTTGGCAGGCGATCAAACGTTGCATGCGCAAAAGCACACGTGGGAGACTACTTGTCACTGAAAAGGAAAAGAAAACGGCGTGCTGGATATGCCGCATGGAAAATAGAAAAAAAAATGGATATTGTGCCAAAATCCCAGTATGGTCCTTTGCATGGACTGTGTTACGCCACATCAAACATAACTGGATGAAACAAAATGAGCTTTGCGATCGACTGAAAACTTTTTATTTCTATAAAATTGTCTGGTAACATTAGTTAATGTTTGTGCAATGAAGACTGCAAGGATGTTTTTATCCCAGCGGTTAGTGCTGCGTTGGTACTGTTGGGACGAATACATCCCATTTCCGGTTTACGCGTATTAGGTAATAAAATATGAAACTAAAATATACGTCAGATTTTGTTCATAAAAATTAAGCTTTCACCATAAACGGTTTCTAAATGGAATTGTTTAAAATCAGCCTTGAAAGGGTTATATCTTAGGTAATAGTACCTGCAGAATGTCTACAAAATACAAACGAAAAACTTTTGATAGGAAAGCTGTAAGTATGTAGATGAATTTTGATAAAAGCAACTGTAAGTATGTAGATGAATCGATCAGGACACGAAAGCTTCATCAGCTTCACAGTTTAAAGAATTAGGTTTAAAAAGGAAGTTTGGCGTGAGAAGATGACCCCTTCAAAAATTAAAACGTGAAAGCGGAATGATGATTACATTAAGTGTTTTTTTTTCTTCCCAGAAGTGAAGAATCACGCCATTAGTCGTCTGCTCAATGCATGTTTTGCTATTTTAAATATAGCAACTAGCTTTTGGCTCATTCAAAACTGCAGTTATTTACGCACCAAACATGGCATTCATCAGAATAAGTCCTCGTAATTTTTCAAGTAACAGCACGAATATTTGTGCAAACAGTAAAATTCTCTCTATTCATCATTCGTAAATGACTCTGTCAGTACAAGGCCTCTTCTCCTTTCTCCTTTTCAAATTGCGCTTGGGCTGATTAAACGAAAGAAAAATATTGCGAAGCTTAATCTGTAATCATACCATAACTGAAGATCGTAGCCCATTTGCTGCATGGCGGAAAGCATGCTGTGGATATGGATAAAGTAGAGCAAATACTGTGCTATAACAATGGACATTAGATGTAGGCCTACTTATTGCTCCATCGGTTATACATTCACAATAAGGTGAATGGGAATGCAACAATCGATGACAAGGGTGAAAGAAAAAAGTTAAGAAGCGCTGATTTTAGTAATAGAAAAAGAACAGCTTTAAATACTTCAAGATCGCTATGTCATTAGGATAATGGGCAAGATAACAAAAACCGCTAAAAATCGCCGAGATCACCAAGTTTCGGTCGTGTAGCACACTCTCGATTTCCTAATCAGCAAGCATATGCAATGGTTCAATTTGTGGAGCTTAACCTTTGAGATCAAAGCGCCTCAAAACGATTTGTGTGGCAGGCGTTCACAGTCAGCGGTGGATCCAGGCATTTGAGGCCGCAGTAAAGATTGGCAGGGCCATATAGACATATGCGCTCAGGCTACTTGAAAAATCACCGCAAATATCAAACTAAGATAGATCGCATGGTATGTATATTGCATATCCTACTATTTGCAATTACTCGAACATACAGTAATAATAACCTACATTTGTAAGTGCTGCTAATTATGGAATGCTAATTCAATTTTTTTCTGCCCTTCATCAACAATGTTATTAACCTTCGTTCCTCAGATTGTTATGTTCTGCCTTACCAAAGCCCTCCGTCTCTGCCACAATCAGGCAAAAACCTGTATCTGTCGCACACACTGCAAATTCGTGTATGCTCAAACGGCCGCTATTGTACTTTTTAATGTAAATGAACATGGTACGCATCAAAATTAGACTTATNCCTTGGATATGTCTTTTTAGTTCGAAATTCACAATTTAAGCTCCCTGCACTCTGGGTTTCACAAAATAAACATACGAAAAAAACAAAAAGGCATAAAACTTAATCGATATTCTAACAGAAAGCGAGCTCTACAACATTTCAAAAAAGCGGACTGAGGCAAGCGCCTCATTTGTCTCACTCTAAATACGCCACTGATGGCAGTGGCTTAAGCCGGAGCTAATAATCTAATCTTTACTTGTTTCGGCAGTAGGGGATAGGTGGCGCCGCTCTTCTATACTTGGAGTCCCTTCTAATCGCAGGTAGCAATGACATTTTCTTGATTTTTTGTTGAATGCTACATTCCCCCCATTTGTTGTTTTGCCTCTCCTCTACAGCCAGCAAAACTGGCGACGCGCGTGACCGGTACCTGGCGCCACAATCAGCGATAAATGATTAACACAGGCTACATCCTTGTAGATTTGTCAAACCTTATACTGAAACCCGTTTTTTTAAGACTCGTATGATAACCTAGATTCCAAAAAATAGCCCGTTGGGTTGGCGCCCAGGGCCAGGTAACCCCAGTCACAAAATCGCGAAGACATGCCCCCATTATGACGTCACCCACAGATAAGCCAAAACCCAAAACGAAAAAAAAGTTTTTCAAAGTAAACTAGAAGACTTGCCGGATCCGTAGAAGGTTTGAACAGCCCTCTAGCTCAATCTGCTGGCGAGTTATGGAGTTGCAAAAAGTTGCAAAGTCTGGCCAAAGAATTGGTCGTTATGGGACTTAAAGGGTAGACATGACAAAAAGATGGGCCATAAACGTTAGTTTACGATCTCAAGCGAATTGGAACGCACGTTACAGGCGTCTGAAAGACAAGCGCCGCTGATACAACGAACGTCTCGCGTTCATATTCACTGGCGGCTTCAGCATAAAAAAAGCGCAATACCTGTGCTTGTTGCAAGTTCCATTAGAGTTTCCTTTCCCTCTGGCATTGATCAACTCCACACCAAAGTGAGTCCCAACTCTATTGAAAATAGGACCTTTGTACCGCAGCTTCCCTGCAATATAAACGAACATTTCTAAAAATCCGAACAAAACAACACCAATGCACTGTATACAAGCTCTTTAAACCTTGGCACTCAGAGGTTTAAAGAAGTCCAGAGTGCTAACTAGTCTACACAGAGTATCATGAAGAAAAGCGATCACATCGAGGATGCGTAGCACATCTTGCTACAGCAATGCCAATCATACATTGACCACTGAAACGCTGCATCTATGCACACGTGAAGCCCCTTGCAGTTATTCCGATACGATCGCCTATACGAAATTAGAAAAACATCTATTATAAGTGTTAAGTTGTAAATATGACATAACAGGCAGAACATAAATAAATCACTTTAGTTACAACTTACTTTATCCGCTGTTTCACTGATTAAAACTTTCTGTAAACTTCGGTACTCCACACAAAGAGTTAATGCATTTCGGAAAACTGCAAAGCTTGTTACTAGACGTAGCGCTGCATCAAATCAGGGACACTGGACTAGTAGAACGGCGAGAGCCAAGCGAATCAAGGAGGTTAATATGGTTGGACATTTTTAGTGATTCACACATTGGTACATTTTCACACACTATTATATATATCTTACAAGCTCAAAACTGTTGAATACAGATGTTCAATACTAAACACATGCATTATGCACAATTTTGAGCATTCAAGATCGTTTGCGAGTAGTCATACTTTGAGGTTTCAAGCCATGCCATAATAAATTCATTTGCAACCATAACAGCCATGAGAGGATCTCTTGCTATCCATAGGTGTCAGAAAGGGAGGGGGTAGGCCTTGGACCCCTGGATTTTGACATTGTATATTTTCTTATAAACATTTTTGCAAGAAAGACTGCTTTCTTACTTTCGAGTGGGTAAAATGAAATTTCACCACTGTTGGCCCCCCATGGAAAAAATCCTTTTGGCTACCCCTGGAAAAATCGACTTATTCCCCCCCTGGTAAAAATCTTTACAGCGTGTTGCTATCCCCATTAAAGTGCAGGTAAAGAAATCCTAGCTATACACCCTGTGCTCCAACAGCCTTACAACCCCCAGAGGGGCATGAACCATTTTTGGAGGGGTCGCCAGTGGACATTTTGTGAGAACAGTGGCATTACATTGCTTTATTCCACTTTTAGATGGGGGTCGTTCGGTTATAGTGGGTTTCTATAATGGGAACAAGGTACAAAAAAGTTTGAAAACCACTGTATCTGCTTGCTTGTCGCTACATTAAAACAGATGATACATATTGCAACCTTTTGCTTGTTTCACTTCACTAACATGTGTACCATGACTATTTTTCCTAGTGTATGAGAAATATGCCTTGTTGTTCAAAACACCGGTGGATTGTTTAGCAGATATAAGCAATGAGATAGTGTAGAAAAATACAAAAATTGTTTTGTGCCTCGAACAATAACTAAAGAAAATGAAATTTGGTGCTATACATGTTTTGGTTGCTTTTGATTAATTTTGACTTACAGCTTCTAAAAATGCTGTCTTTTCTTTACAGTCTAGTTTTCCTTCTGTATTGCACCCACTACACTGACAAAACATGTTTATTCAAGCATTCAGTTGTTTTTGCAATAAAGTTTCATCATATGAGAAGAATCACGCATTCACTTTTGTTGTCACTTGGTGTCAAGCTATGTCACTATTCTTGCTGAAGCATACAGTTCTTGGATTATCTTAATAAATGGTCAAATGTAAGACATAATCATACACTTCAAATGGACGTAGCAGAAACATCATTATGTTTAATTGATCAGCTGTTATCAGCTAACAATAGCAACATCCCATCTCCTTTGGTAACGTGCTCCCATTTCACTGATATTCTGATGTCACTATTATACTTACTCATCACTCACATCACCCCAACAGTCCTAATGACTGTGCAAACAATGGAAGCTTTACTCATGTTGACATCACTATTTAAAAATCTGCATAGTAAATTGGCAACATTGCTTTAGCAGGTAGATGCTTTACTATTCTCCAAAACAGTTTTACAGTTTCCACTACAGCACTCCAGGAATAGCATTCTTTTTCATTCAAAGAAGTTGGAAAAGAGTCATTCATGGCCTTAATATTCTTGTTTGACTGCTATCAATATTACTAACTTTAATTTTTTCATTACCGATCAAAAATTTTTGCAAGTGCATCTGATCTGAAACAGTCACCTCACCATCCTTTCCTGTTGAGTGCCTGCACAAACTGTTTTATGTTTAACAGCTTGATATGCACAGGTAAAAATATTTTATCTAGATCTTTCCACAAGAGCAAGAGCTTGTATGTTTTTTGCATTAGGTATGATTTCTTCTTTCATAAGCCAAATTATGTTTTATCCAATTCTAGGCTCTAGTCTGCTGTCCCACAAGTGCAGAGAGCATGGGATCTGAGCAAAGCTCCCAGCAGAAACCCAATCATCTAAACACTTTGAGAGTCAGGGTACGATATATTCGTACTTTGAAATCAGCCTAAAACCCGCAGTTGTCAGTTGCCTTACCAAGGCCCTAGCTCCTCCGCCGATTGTGCTAGAGAGCTGTTCAAGGGCTCAAACGAATCGGACAGTCTTCTAGACAGTACTTTAAAAATATTTTTTGGTTGGGGGTTGCGGATTTTTGTGAGTGATGTCATAAAGTAGTTTTTGGGCCATTTTGGCTCCTGTTGCCTGGTCTAGAACCCAACCGCTAGGCCAAAGTATTTCGCTGAAGTTTTCATAGGAAACTAGGCTCGAGTCTGAGTCTTTTGGGCCTTTGATTGACTTTCTAGCCTTTCTGTTTCTAAAGTTATGATTTTAAATAAACAAATTAACTAATTATCTGATTAACTAATTAGTCAAATATTTTTATTAACTTAGATCATAACTTTTGAACCCGAAACCCCAGCAGGTCATCCAAAGTATCAAAAGATTTGGATTGTAGCCTAGTTTCCAATAAAAACTTCAGCGAAATACTACCATCTAACAGCTGGTGCCCAGGGCCAGGTGAAGTTGGCCAAGGTGGCCAAAAGGTCTTCCACTTATGATGTCACTCACAAAAAATTCACCCCCCAACCAAAAAATTTGTTTTCGAGTGCAAACTACAAGACTTGCCGCATCTTTTTACACTTTGACCAGGTCCGTAACCCGTACAGGAGCGGAGATATTCCCACACAAAGCCACATGCAATCCAGCTGTTTTTTTGCGAACTGCTTGAATTAACCCGGACGTTAAAGAGAGAAACGATCCACTTGTGCACATGGTTTTTTCTAGTACATATATATGTATAAATATTAATTTAGCAATATTTTTCTCTGGGAGTTGTTGAGTGCCACAGAAAAATAAATGCTAAGATGTTGCCAATAATTAAAAAATACATTTCAACTTTTATTACAGCTATCAGCAAAAACTCTCCAGCCTACAGAATCATATTCAGAGGCAGCCAACTTTTTCTGATAACCTTTATCCTTATTGCAGTATGTAATAGCATTCTCTTTGGTCAAATATAATTTGCAGTGTAAAAACAACAAAGGTTGTCACAAACAACCATTTCACAATCAACATAGGTAGCAGATTGCATGCAAATGAAGAATCTTCATGGAAGATTTACAATGTTACAGTGAAACCATGGAATATAAATACATCATTAGGCTCACTAAAAAAGCAACAATAGAAAGTATCTGTAAGAGTTGACCTGATGGAGAAAAATGAGTGTGAATTTCAAAAACAGCAACCTTGGGCACCCACGAAAACTGTTGACCTGATTCTAATGTTTATCTCCCTGTTACATACACAAAATCATGGAGCAATCTTGAATACAGTAGTATTGTCCTGTGACTGCAGCGAATTTTTTTAATTTGATAGTATTGTATGAAAAAGCATCAGCACCAAGACGCAAAAAAAATTTTAGACAACAAACACTGGACATGCAGCATAGCAGAACGCAAAAAAAAGTTTCATATGACTTAGTCTTACCAAATACTTCACCAGACATGGCTGGTAGTCTCACAACAACATCACCACCTGGTTGCATATCTAAACCATCCTGCAATCTTTCTTTGTTCATAAATACTTCAAATCTTTCTTTGCAACTTGATATTGCCAGCAGAAGGTCCTTTATTACCTGGTTATCACAACAAACAACCAAGTGAGTTGGCGTGAACAAAATTCAAGGCACATTTTCAATATTAATAACTATTAACAAGTAAAAACAAAATAATATTGCTGTTGTGTGATAAGAAGTCATCAGTGATGAAGTCTGGAGTTTTGGTCTGGATATTGACATCTATCTCAAGATCTGGCTTGGCAAGTCATACTATAAAAGAAAATGGGTCATGGCTCAGTATCACAAACGTAAATTTTGTCTATAATTGGTCTTAAGCCTTGCAGTGATTTACTTAGACATAATATTTTGCTGAAATTGGCATGAAAAAAACATGGCTAACACAAGCAAAGCTGCAATAAATCGAAGTTAAAAGTGTTCAGCTCTTAATGAAAAGGCTTGGTCATTGATTCATGGCCACTGTGGAAATTGCTGTACAGCTCTGTGATTAAGAATACTAGCCTTAACTGCTACTGAACCTGAATTGCAGTGGCAATAAGCATATATTTCAGGCCTTCAACTGCTGCCAAGAAAAAATGTAAAAGTTCAGAAGCTCAATATTTTAATTTTTACATTGATTGTTGATGGAAAAAATACTGAACAAGTTGGCAAGATGGGAAATGAATGAACTAGCAAATGAGTGGATGACCACATCCTATTTGTTTAATCCTTTGCTAAAATTTTGAAAAGCAACAAAAAAGAATACAACTTGCAGGTGTTCTAAAGTCACATTAGAAATAAAATCCCAAGCAACAAAAATGAAACGAAATTATGCTGGATGTTTCAAAAACAACTGTTTGGACTCTCTACAACCTCAATGAACCATGAAACATTTGAATGCAAAACACTACCACAGGTAGTGCAGCATACAGCTAATCACTAATGTCAAATATAAATTTGAAAATGATTCATAACAGCAACCTTGGATGTCCGAGTCGAGTTGCTTATATTAAAGCAGTGAAGTGGATCCCCTATTGTCATTTAACAAAATGTAGCATTTCAAAAAACAGTGATTCTAAAGCTGCAATCATTTCCAAATCACTGGTGGAAAACAAAACTCTTAGTTTATGTGCAGTGGTACATCTAGCCTGAAAAATGGGGTCTGTCATGAAAGGGCAGATTTTGATAATACCGGGGTTTTCCGGAAGGCCGCCCATTCTTTAGTCCGCCCATGGGCGCTTATTTTAGGTGGGCGTTTACCGTATTTACTCGTTTTGTAGCCCGGGCCCTTATTTTTTTCAACCAAACTCACTACCGGGCCCTTATTCAAGCACGGGCGCTTGTTATTTTCAAAGTAAAATTATGCACAAAAATTATCTTTGAAGACAAATATTTCACGACATTAATCCTTTTTCCATGTCAATTTATTCACATCAAACGCAAATTATTCATATTCATATATTCACGTCTTA
>JGI24021J15306_10009094_pt1 | contig 12273 bp, 8 predicted proteins | sample Ectturendosymbi1_FD_15306 | JGI IMG/M metagenome (IMG submission 15306)
CATATTTCAGTTGCTGTTGGGGCCCCTTTGAAAGCAAAGTACCTGCACATTACAATTTCTGTAGGGGGGCCCTTTGAAAGCAAAATACTTGCTTATGATTTGCTTTGTAGCACATTACGTGAGTTAATAATACGTCTTTCACCAAAAATAAGGAAAATTTATGCGTGTAATACCTCAAGGAGGGACCCCAAAAAAGGGGGGCCCGAGGCAAGTGCCTCGCTTGCCTCCCCTTAAACACACCACTGCCCATTACGCTGGAGAAGATTTGAAAAAATGTAATTTCGCTTGGATTGATGATGTTTGCGTTTTGGTCTGTAAAAGAAATTTGTGCACTGAAGGCAAAACGAAACTTTCAGGAATGACATTATGGACAATAACCTTTCCAGGGAATATTTTGTTTTGATTCTGTGATAACTGTGTCGCCAGCGACGCGATGTTGCTTATGATAACCCATTACGCTGGAGAAGATTTGAAAAAATGTAATTTCGCTTGGATTGATGATGTTTGCGTTTTGGTCTGTGAAAAAATTTCTACACTGAAGGCAAGACGAAACTTTCAGGAATGAAAATATAGACAATTACCATTCCAGGGAATATTTTGTTTTGATTCTGTGATAACTGTGTCGCCAGTGACACGATGTTGTTTGCATTGATTTCTTTCGCCAAATTTCTTTCCCCCAACCAGTTCGTCTTGTCGCCAGCCTTTTTCTGAAGGGAAACACTTTCTTTCATTCTGGATGTTTGCGCAGTGGCTGTAGGTTTAGGTACCCCCGTGGATCTTGAAATGTGAAAGGCTATTCATACGCCACCTGTGACGTAAAAGCAATGCACGACGAGAGTGCAGTAGGCTTGGTAGAAACGAAGTAAACCTAAAAGATAAGCCCTAAACCTAACCCTAACCGTAACCCTAACCTAATGCTAACCTATCTCTAACCTTAACTAACCCAAAGCTAACCTATCCCTAAGCTAACCCTAACCTTAGGCTAATGCTAACCTAACACTAACCCCTAAAGGTAACATGTAAGTCTGAAAGTAAGTAAAGAAAAAAGTATAGTCGGCTACTTTCTTACTTTCGAAAACGAATCACAGTTTTAGATTTGAGGTTAGGAATTTGGATTAAGGTTGGGGTTTGGGTGGGGTTAGCATTTAGAGAAAGAGTTTAGTGTGTAAGGTTAGGGTTAGCGTTAAGAGCTTATGGTTAGCATTGACATTTAGGGTTAGAAAAAATTAGTCACCACTTTAATCCTTTACTCTGAGAAACAATTGACCTGCAAGAATTGGTCAGGTATTTCACTTGGGTGCGGTGTTTTAGTCTTTCCAAAGTGAAAACCTTATACGCCGATACACTACAGTCATTTAGATACTAATGCCATTAGTTAAAGACTTCAAGCAAACTTTAGCCTTGCGGCAAGCTTCTAAGGAATCTGCCTGCTTTCTGCTTTCATTCTTCTGCGACGATTACAACTTGCAAGCGTATCTATTTTTCATAGTTGTGAAAACCTTACGCCATAAAGATGGCGGCAAGTAAATCAGTCACATTTTATTGACGGGGAAACTAGTTCCGCGTTTTCCAACGCATCATCAGTCCTGTAGATGTAAGACAAATCTCACAGGCGAAATGTTGGCACTTGGAAACAAGTAAAGAAAAATACACGAACTGTGGCTGGTTACAACGGCATTACTAAAATTTTTTCGAAGCTAAAAGGCTGACCTTCCCAGAGCCTCATAAACCAGTAACTGCCAAGAAAATCTGCGTGTGGCAGCGGTCTAACAAAAACACTTTTCCTCTGGAGATAACACACGTGTGCGATGACGAATGCCAGAGAGAAGCCATGCGATGAACAGAGCGTAACAGTTCACGAAAAATCAGGAAAGGCCGAGACTTTCAACGTACATTGGAAGCATGCAATGAAGCTAATTTTTAGTTATTCNTTGTTGNAAACACAACTTCTTTGATAGTGGGACAGCTTGTCAATTCTTCCTTTCCTGTCTCGTAGTTCTTTCAGTAAATGTCAACATTTGCGGAAAACAGTAGTGACAGGGAGGGATTCTCTCAACGGATCGAAGACAGTAAAAGCAAGCTTTAGCCTTGCGGCAAGCTTTTGAGGAATCTGCCTGCTTTCTGCTTTCATTCTTCTGCAACGATTACAACTTGCAAGCGTATCTATTTTTCATAGTTAAAGACTTTTCACAGGATAAACCAAGTCGAAGTTTTTGGAGTGTGTATTCCTTAAGATTTCCAATATGCTGAAAACTGATGACAACAGTTCGTTAAAGTCACTTTACAAGGTAAACAGGTCATAGAGTTAGTGACACAAGTGTGTTTATTAAAGTCTTACAACGATACGATATTGTTATATTAACAAAGTATGACTTGACCCTTTCAGTCCTGAGTACGCCAATATTTTGGTGCAAAGATTTTTCCCATCACTTTAAACCAGGGGTCAGCAACCTACGACACACGTGCCACATTTGGCACGCCAAGTATTTTTCAATGGCACGCAGAAGCCCAAGTTTTACTTAATAATTTTGTTGTGATTCACACAAGGTATATTTGTACTTTACTTGTATAACAATTCATAAGTTGTTGGCACAATGAATGATTTGAAACCTTATGTTGGTAGACATCTTGCAAAAGGTTGCTGACCCTTACTTTAAACCATAACTTGCCAACTGATTGAGCTAGATATCTCTAGAAAGCCTCAAAAGATCCAGTTGGACTAGTACCTTCAATTAAAAAAATCTGCAGGATTTGGATTTAAAGGTTGTTTGGGGTTGAAATATAAGTGGGAGTTTAGGTTTAGACTTGTTTGGCCAAGGTTACCTGACCCTGAACTCCAACCCCCAAGGGGCAATTTTTGTTTTTTTTAAATGAAACTAGGCAAATCTCCACATCTTTAGAGCCCTTGATTAGTCTTCTAGCGTTTGGGGTTAGCAAGTTACAACATAAAATTGTTACTTAATTTAAGCAAATTCCCTAGGGGATTAGGTTTCTTTGTTGTTTTGAGGCCATAACTTCCTAACCACAAATGCTAGAAGCCTAATCATCAAGGGCTCTCATGATGTGGATTTTTGCCAGTGCTTTCGGCACTCACAACAATATTGACACTGCCAAACAAACCACGTAGAAGAGACAAAAACAATGTTTATCCACACAAATTGTGAAGAAGCAGTACAATTACCCATGGACCATAATGAAGTAACACTGTTGCATGCATGTCCCACCAGGACACATAGCAGCCCCAAATGAGGGTAAAAAGAGCGGAGGCAGATTACAAATAGTTTAACAATAAAAAGGAGTCCAACAAGTGACATGAAACAAAGTTAGTTGAAACAAAGTTAGTTGTTGCACATGAAACAAAGTTAGTTGTTGAGTGGAGTATGTAGTTCTACAAACAACCTTTCATTCATGCTGCCATTACATATATCCACCTATCCCACATCTAACATTAGAGCAGTGGTTCTCAAAATTTTCTGCACGTGACCCCCAATGAAAGTATACAATTTTCTGTAGACCCCGTGGCCTAGCCCAACAGTTACTAATACAAGGAAAGTATGTGTCAAAATTTATTTGATTGCTTTTTACTTGAAATGCATGATAAAATAATGCACAATCTGAAAAATGTGCTTAGAACTATAGATGTAAGCGTAACATAAAAATATTGCTTGTGACGTAACAAACAGAATAGTTTTCATAGTGTCATCACAATGGATCATTTAATGAATAACTATTCGAATCGAATGTACTTTTAAACTACTGTACCTGAGATCTTAATTTTGTTTGATTTCTTAAAAAACGCTGTTTGCTTTCTTTGCCCGATTAACAATAATTTTGAGTTGGAGGTTTCATTGCTCCAGTAGACCCCAGCAGTTTTTAATTGACCCCCTGGCCATTCAGTAACCCCATGACTATCTACCGACCCTTTGGATTGTCCAATTGACCACCGGGGGACGATATCGACCACTTTGAGAACCACTGCATTAGAGTCATGACATTGACATAATTCTCCATAATTCAGCTTAACGGCATTGTGGGGCCAGGTCTTAGAACTCAATGTCCGTGAGATCCTCGAGGCAAATGTCACTCTGTTTGCCTCGAAAGCCTTGCATTGAAAACGTCATTTTCAATGTAGCCCCTACAGGAGGCCGCATATATTACATTATATTTTTTAAGGGTGAGGGGAATATATTACATCTTATAACCAGGGCTTGCCTACATTTCACAATAGTATCTTCTGGTTGAGTAAAAATGGGTTTTGAATGAAACATATGTAATAAAATCTTAAGAATTCTCATCTAATTTATAAAATAACTTCAACATTGACTCAATATGCACTATCTATGTACGTGTGAGTGCTCTGCAGGCTGCACAGAATGCCCTTGCAGACCGTAGTTTTCTCACCCCTGAGGGAGCATCATGACAGCAATTTCATCATCTAGCCATACACTTGCTAGTATAGTTTATATTTCAAATGCAACTACTGTATAGCTTATGCCTCATGCTGTCATATTTTCAGGCTTCAATGGAGGATGTTCTTCACTTCTTTAAGAGTGGAAGAAAGGCACCTCCTAGTTTTCAAATTTTAGACAAAGTCACCAAGAGGAAACGGATACACAGTTTGTCTGAATATTCACGAAATTTTGTCTTTGAAGGTACTTCTTGATTCAAACTTGCCTGTGTTCCCTCTAAATGACTAAATGTGTGTAGCACTTTGCATTAGAGGTAGTTTAATATTTTGTAGCCAAGACATGCATGTAACTGCACTTGCTCTGCTTGTAGAGAATTCGTAGATTTGTAATTCACTTCTGTTTTTTCATGTACAGTTATGTTGCAATGATATGATATATTTTAATTGTATATCTATGGTATAGTTAAATGGTTTAAAATTTCAATGAGGTGGAAATCACCTGTCAGTTATTTCCTCCTCAATTACATTTAAAGCATTTGATTGGTGTTTTTATGATCTAGGAAGAACAGTCAACGTCATACTTTGTGCACTCATTCCCAATATAATGGCAATAGCATACAGTATCCTTTCAATTTTATAGCAATTAATGTACAGTTTGCTCACTCACAGGCCTTGCTATTTCCCACTGTCATGAGGCGTCCCTGAGAAATGGTAGCATTAAACAAGAAAACAATGCAGAACCTAGCACAAAGTCTCACTCCATAATCTAACCCTTAACTTTCAGCGCAATAGACACTGCCTCTACCACTATGCTAAGCTTACCACTGCTCTGTGACTGCAAAAACATTCTTCTGATGCCTGGGAGTACCTTAAAGACAAAACCACTTTTCAGATAACACTCTGTACTACAAATTCAAGCCTAAGAACTTTGGAGATCGTGAATTGAATGTAAAGGTTTTGTTTTCAAGGAAAGAGGTAAGATCGTTTTCACATATTTATTTAAAATGTTAAAGCATTGTTTGTGTCATAAGTTTCATTTCCATCTTTGCATAACCTACCTTTTGCTCAGAATAAACGATCATTTACATTTAATTGACTATTGTTATAGATTGAACACGTGCTAAGTGATGTACATGGTCAAGGTGCCAGTGGAAGCCATATGGGTGAAAAACGTACTCAGTCCATCATACGCCAACAATTCTATTGGCGTGGGATGACTCAAGATGTGAAGCATTGGGTGAGTTTTGCCATGAGTGACATGTCTGAAATAGTCTCAACTTCATGACATATTGCATCCTGCAGTCAGATGTATTGCAGTTTTAATTTCCGTTTTCACTCAAATTAAACAAACATGTTTCATTACATTGTTGACCAGTGGATTATTTGATGCTGTAATTGTGTGATACACTATGTTTACTTTTTTGTTGTGATAGATTGCCACATGCAGTGAATGCCAGAAAGCTCGAAAAATTAAAACAGCGACACCAAAGCCTCATCGTATTTATGTGAGTAATTGGTCATGGGTTGTATGATAAACTGTTTTCAACGTTCAGACAAAATGTTGTTTTACTGATACAGTATCACAAATATTTTGTTCTTTATGTTATCAAAAGCATGGCAATTGTGTGAGTGATTACAATTAAACTAACTTTCACGTTACTTTTTAGGCCAAAAAGCCATGGGACATTGTTGATGTTGGCCTGGTGGGACCTTTCAAACCTACCAGCTTGGGCTTTAAATACATCCTGACTGGCACTTGCCTTTTTTCCAAATGGGTAGAAGCAGAGCCTCTGGTTGACAAATCTTCTGAATGGGTTCTGCGTGGGTTGTTGAAATGGATCCATCGCTGGGGCATACCACTAAAGATCCTAACTGCCCAAACGAATGAGTTTGACAACAAGGTTGGTAGCAGCATGCACAACATCATGCCTTTTAGATAACTTGCATTCATTGGCTTTGAAGAAGTAATTTTTGTTCTCTTTCATTTCAGAAGCTCAATGAACTGATTTTTAAACACCTCAACATTAGCCATCTTGTCACATCTGCTTACCATCCCCAGACTAACAGCCAAAACGAAAGAATTAACGAAACTATAAACCATCATATATCTGAGGTAACTCTTACATAATCAGTGGCGGTCATATGCCTTTGACAGTTATCATTTTGATGTTGCTTTCCATTGGGTAACTCTTCAAGCTTAGGCAAAAACTGAAAGTGGCAAGGAACGAGTGATACTAGGTAGTTAATAAAATAAAAAGTTTCGTTTGATTTTCGATTCTGATGTATTTTGCAAACCAACTTTCAAGGGTTGGCGAACATATGCATAACATCAAAACTTCACAGAGAACCCTCAACGGTTTTCCAGCATATGATCCTTAACACTTGAACAGTCTTAAAACAACAGCACCCATTGTCATCATTTCTGTAATTATTGCAGATGGTGAATACGGAGCAGGATGATTGGGATATGCATCTTTCACGTGCATGCTGGCAACTGCGCTCAGCATACAACGAGTCCATTAAGATGACTCCATTCGAGGTAATGACAAGCAGAAAACCGCCTACTTCCGAACTGTCGGCGGAAGAAGCGTCCCCTGTCACTGTTGACGATCATGATCCAAATGAGGTTGCAGCCTATGTCCAATCTATTGTTGCTCAGCTGAATAACATCCAGGGAACGGTGAGTTAGCAAGTTACAGAGCACTGTTTCGAATTTGAACTTTGAATTAACACAGCTGTCCCGTTCACGTTATACGCCTGAATTTCATGTTCACAGGTTTTTTAACTATCCCAGTAATCATAGTTTGTAAGCAGCAAAGCAGAGATGAGCGGATTGCCATATTATGCGATCCAGATCCAACTGTTAAATTTTAAAAGTTGGTCCAAATCCAACCATTGTCGAAACAATATTTTTTATGTAAATGCCAAGTCCAAGTAAAGTCCAAAAACGAACAAAATGCAGCAATTCGTTTCCATAGACTCAGTCGAAATCCGGTCCTGGCCCTGAATTTTTGAAGCAATTTACAGTCTGAATCCAGTCCATAAGTCCAATCTAATGCTCATCTCTGCAACCAAGACAATTTCCAGGTGCAAATAGTGGTAGGACTGACTTTTCAGCAATGGTGTGCAGGGTTAATTGATATAAATTAAGCAAAAAATTATGGGGCGCTCCACATGGAGGTCGATGGATTGGACACTGAAGGACAGCATGGTCAGTGGTCTGTTCCTCTGCGCCACACTAACATGCTGCAGATGCGGTCATACCCAGGCCCGTATCTAGGGGAGGCGCAGTGGCGCGAAGCCCCCCTTAGAAAAATTATCGCCCCCTTTTTGGAAATATGTGTTGGACATAGTTTAAAAGTATTGTCTCCCTTTCAGAAAACTCTTCGCCGCTCTGGTGTCCCAAGCTGGTTGTGGGCCTGGTCATACCCATTTGTGTAAGTAGGAGTGGAAAGGTTTAAGCTATACCCACGCTGTTCTTGGCAGGGCCATTCCGGGAGGGTGGGTGCCGATGTCGGAGATGAAAGTACGGAGTCTCGTAGTGTTTCTCCAGATTTTCACTTGTACAAGACAGAATTCTTTTGACGACATGAATTAAAAACAATTGAAGTTTTATCAATCATCGCTTCTCTGAAGTCAAAGATTCTATGCTAACTAACTGCAAAATTGTGATATGACCTGAAATAACTAACCCTTCCGAACTCAGAAGTAGAAACAATTAGCATGCCACAAGTTCGAAAGTGTAGAATGGCATAAAGTGAAAGTTAGATTTAATTCCATCNAACATGTAGGCTGTGCAATGCAGGCATAGTAATTATATACCATTTTTGATTCATAATGACAGATATATTTTATGCATATAAATTGTACTTCTGCAGAAGCTGAACTAGTGAAAGCTGCGTTGCGAATGATATATTTTAACATAAGACTTCACACCAAAAAAGCTGCCAAGCCTGCATTTATGTACAAGCTTCTTAGCATGTCTGAGTGTCAATGAATTTGCTAAAGTAATGTTTTTGGTATTGTCATTTCAATAAATATTTCCTTTTGTATACCGATACTGTTGTTATGAACTGATTTTACATTAAGGGGATATTGCGTAATGGCAAAGAAAGCTTGAATGAAAGTTCATTTGTTTGTGGTTGGTGTGTTTGAAGCTAACAAAGCACACAAACTTATATGAAAATAAATTCCTTGAAATTAAAACTTACAAGGATTATGTGGCCATCCTCTACACATGAAATCAAGAAAATCAAAAAATCCTATTTTAATCGCAAAAATCACGTTTTTTTATTGAAATAAGATCATGATATTTATCAACCTTGATGGTATGGTGTTTCATGGTAAGATGCTGCTCGTCTAACCTGTCTTTCACCAGCAGTTGCTCTTAAACCTAAAGCGAAAATGTTTGTTTCAAGTTTTGATTTTCTCAACAGCCTGTGGTGCTTGTAAACAACAACGAAAACGAAGCAAAGGAGAAGCAGCAAAAGCACCACAAGCTCAAGAAATTGAAAGATCGCAAGACCTTAACCTTCCACGGACCGAAAGTTAATCGAACGAAAATGAAAATGTTTGGAGGCCGCAAAGGTGAGCACGTTGTTGCAGACTGGCTTCATGGCATGGCCGCAAACTGGTGATAGTTTCCGGGAGGGGCGAAATGATTGTGACTTGTTGTAATTAACAATTAAACATGTTTCTGAAAATTTCCGGCGGTGGGCAATTGCCTGGTTGCGGGCCTAGTACACGGATGCACAATTGTTTATCTGACAACTCACCAAGCTGAACTTCATTAAGATTCAACGTTTGCCGTTAACTTCGTTCACACCAATGACGTACCTAGAAGCAATCCTTTACTAATTGTGATTGAATGTTTTTTCTTTTATACTCAGCTTTTCATGCATTTTTACAACTTGGTGACCAATCTTTTTGGCATTTTTTTTGCAGGTGAAGCTTCAAAAAGCACCAAACCGCTTTTCCAGCGGCGAAAACGGTTAATCGCAGACAGCGAATCCGCTGACGCAAGTTGCGCGGACTGTTCCGATTTATCGTCCGCAGCTCAAGCCACCGATCCAAGGATTCTTGTGGAAGACGCGCCGCCACCAACTAAGCGCATGTGCACGCGTGTAAAGCTTACTGCCGATCAAGAAAGCGTTTTGCTGGGCTCGGATCGATTGTGCGATGACATTATAGACAAAGCTCAGGGTCTTCTCGCAAGTCAGTGCCCTCAAATCGGCGGATTTCAAAATGCTTTCCTGTTCGGGGCTTCCCCCGCACAAATGTCTGCAAGTTCTCCAGTTAAGCCTTGGATCCAGATCTTGCATGTTAACGGCAATCACTGGGTAACAGCATCCAACATACGGACAGAAGGAAACACAGTAACAATTTACGATACCCGCCATCCAACGACTTTCACCACGGATAACATCAAGCAACTGAGTATGCTGTCGCGCCACTTTACCAAAGACTCTCCACTGCGATTAAAGTTCGCCAATGTGCAACGCCATGTTGGTGCCAATGACTGTGGACTGTTTGCTGTGGCCATGGCAACTGCTTTAGCTTGGGGTGAAGACCCTTCTCTGTTAGTATTCGAGCAGGCACGCATGAGGAAGCATTTACTTGATTGTTTCAGGCGAAACCTTTTGTTACCTTTTCCGAACATGCAGAGAAAAATGTCATCCGTTTTCAGGTAAAGATGTTACGAAACTGTCGCAAAAATTCAAGTTCACGCTGAGCGCTTCTTCCATTTGCTGAACAAATGTTGGTATGAGGAGGCAAGGACATGACATATCTTGGCGCTACTGCAGCAACAGTAGGAGTTCTAAATGTTGGACTCTCAACAACAGTGTTACCTGATTGTTACCTATTGGCCTGATTGCTCATTCTGCCTCTGCTCTCTTGCAATAAAGATGTTTTGTCTATCACCCGAGTGAGCTTTCAGAGCGACTTTGTCTGCATTTGCGGGCGTATGAAACTTAAAACAAGTAAATTTGCTTAATAAAATAGACATTTTCAGTAAAATTATGACGACTTCACTACAAAAGGAGATTTTACGGGAAAAGAAGAGTAACTGACATCTAAAACCGAGCCAAATATTTTTCAGTGGTTAGTTATTCCCAAGCTGTTACCGATTGCGGATTATCTGAGGTCTAGTTCAGGGCCGTCGCCAGCGCGGGGCCAGTGGTACTCGGCGCCCCATTTAAAATATGTGTCCCTCTATTTCATGTTTGGACCCCCGGTTGCTGCATACATACAATACTGCATCTGAAAAATATGTCCCCTTTGTGGTTTTTTTCTCCTGCTGCGAAATCCTGGCCACGGGCCTGGTTCAGCTAAAAGTTTTGACTTTCGCTACAGGCACCAAAAATTACTTGCCAAAGTTTCTTCCATCGCTCTATGACGCGAAATAACTGGCAGAATTGTGTTTTCGCGTGACGCTTGAACGAAAGGGCAGAGAGGATTTTGAAATATTGAGGCTAGTAAATGCAATTCAGAATGTGTCAGAGGGGTGTTGTCATTTCTTGCATAACGCGCCTGTAAGATTGTTTATGTAAGTGTCGCGGTGTTCACGAATTCAAAACTGTTCACTTCGTGTCCTCAGTGTAGAAATGCAGCTTACGTATTGAGAATGGTTGTTACTGACAAGGTTGCGAAGTCGGGGGGGGGTTGGGTGGAGTCGGATTCCTATCAACACCAGGACTCGGAGACGTTTTTTTTGTCCGACTGCGGAAGCCCAACTGGATCATTTTTTCCATCACACCCGTGTGTTGGTATTCCTGCTGAAATGGTATAATCTCTTATGAAATTTTTTTGAAACAGATTTCTTTCTGTGTACTACGATTTCCACTGAGTGCTAGTTGCTGCAAAATTGTTGACAACCAAACTTCATTCAATTTATGTTAAGGAGTCGGAAATTTTGGAAAAGTCGGACATTTTACCTCCGACTCCGCAACCCTGGTTACTGATCCAGATAAATAAATACCTGACATGTTTTGAATTTCGGAAATGGGCAAGAAACTGCAGTAAATTAGTTTAGAGCTGATGTTGACAGAGCACTGAAATCAGGACCGCAACAAGCTGATATTTCAGGGGAAAGGCATAACGATTGCATGTTTTACATAACACCTAAAAAGTTCTTCGTGTTTTCGAAATGCTTTTGAAACTTCCGTGGGGCAGTTGTCCCCTGGTTGCGAGCCTGATTGGAATTACTGTACCAGTTGTCTTGCAAAAATCGACTTTTGACCACTCTTTGAAGACAGGCGAGTGGAAAACACCCCAACATACCTCCTCCGTGTTCCTGCGTCTCTGGCAACAACGCTGCTGTGTTTCTAGTTTATTTGGTTTTGACAGCAACAGCGGCGTAACGAGGTTAGATGGCGCCCGGGGCAAGAAGCAAGTTTGGCGCCCCCATGTTCGAACATGAGCTCTTTCGGAAGCAAATTTACTGCATTGAAGAAAGTACTTGCAATATGTTGTGTACTTGTGATTCTTGGGACTTTTTGGCGCCTCCCGCAGTGATTCGACGCCCGGGGATTGTTCTCCCCTTGCCCCCTTCGTTACGCCTTTGGACAGCAAGCGGTGGAAAGTGAAGTCGCCAATGTCACCATCGCAACGGGTGTCGGGCTTATGGCCTGAGTTCAATAGCTCACCTGTCAGTCGATTGGTTAAAGATTCATTTTATTCATGAAGCAGACACACAGAAAAACTCATAGAAATAAACAAGAATTCCGTGCAAACGCACGGAATAGAAACACAAACTCATGCCTGTGTTGTGGTTAAAAATAACCCCAACATACTGACTTATGTATGGGAAGAAAAATACTCCTCTGACACTTTGACAAGAAGAAAAATAACTGTTTGAATTTACA
>JGI24021J15306_10009097_pt1 | contig 12270 bp, 10 predicted proteins | sample Ectturendosymbi1_FD_15306 | JGI IMG/M metagenome (IMG submission 15306)
GGTTGCAGGGAATGCAACATCTGTCTGTGGTTACTTGCATGAAACCCTCCTCACGACGGGTTGATCTTTACGTAATCATACATTCACTCTGGTCATCAGCCAAACGTACCAATATCCTTTCACACTTACGAACGCTATTCATTACGCTCACTGAACTACGCTGCCAAGTTTTCCATGTTATCTGAATACCACAGCACGTGGCAGTCAATCGCTCTGCCCTTCAAAAGCCGGGCGATGAAGCAAGTCAGCACATGGCAGGATCCAGTGGCCTTTGATATTTGTTTGGCGAGATAGTGAGCTGGGCTCCCACTGTCAGTGGCAATGTGATTCACCTGCTGTAATTCAAAACTTATATAAAGACTTGCAAATCTATTAATCTGTATGCACCATTGGCATTCCAGACATACTATTGGTAGCTGTGCCTTCCAGTGTCTACAAATATTACAAATGTCTTTTTTGAGATACTACAACAGTTAACGACTTACTGTTTTCCTGTCAATTATCAGCGTTTTTTGTGTGGAAATTTGTGCTCACATAAGTCACACTAGCAGTGTTGTGCTTTCACAGGTACAACATCGCGCTTGTTTCTAATATTCGTGCATGTATTGGAAATATGTAGTGAGTTGGAGTTTAGTACTTCGTTTCTTTTAAAGCAAAGAGCCTGAGATGTTTTCACTTGTGCGTTTCGCATGTCCAAGTAAATGCTTCTTAACATCTAAAAGACTTTTTAACATCTGTGAAATACATGGACACAACTTTCAAATATTCTCGAAAAACGCGTATTTCTTATTTTCGGTCATCATATGTGTCACTTATCTTTTGGCCATGAAGTAACGATATTTCGTGCATTACGTTGAAATAATAATCAATTTTTATAGCCATAGAATTGCAATGTACAATGTTCTGAGTGTTCTTAAAAAACGTAATGCCCAAATCAAGTTCAGGTTTGGAATACCTCTCATACTTGCGTCAATGCTTGTTATCAGAACTTCGGAAAGGTAGCAGTGCTTTTTGTTATTCCCAGGTGGATCATCTGATTACTTGATCACTTGCATGCTATGCACGTTCATCAGCAGGCTTCAGAGTAGAATATTTTTCAATATTACCAACGAACGAGGACACGGCTTTTTACATTCATTTTCATACTGGCTTTTCCTCTTGGGAGGGTCGCGGGGCCAGAAGTCCTATAGGCAGTGACGGATTTACGCATAGGCCAAATAGGCCAGGGCCCCGCGCTTTTGAGTCTCCGCGCAACTTCTTCCTATGGCGACTCATTAATAACTTAAAATTTGCGACCATAACTACACTATTACTTTCTTCACAAAAGCATAACTTCACAATTTACCTTGAAACGAGCGAAAATAGAAATTTCTAAAACTAGAGCCCTAGTTACTGCAGCACAGTGGTCTCTAGTACAGTAGTAAACGATTTTTCAATTACACTGTTTCTGAAATATATGAGAAAATCGTTTACGACGATTGAGAGGGTCCCAACAGTAGGCAAATTTATAGCGTGTTTGATGCAGATCTACGTTTGCTTGTTTCCAACTAGATAGCCAGTATACAGAGCTTGCTTGTTGAAGCTCTAGACAGATGTTAGTTAAATCAACTAGAACAGTTTCTCGTGCGTCTTACTTGGAAAAACATGTCAATATTGGTCTTAGTTTGTATGGTTAGCTGAGGGCAGGCCCGTAACCAGGGGGGCGAAGCCCCCCTACAAAATTTTTCGCCCCCCCTGGAAATATGTGCTGGACATAATTTAAAACTATTGGCTATAGTTATAAAATTTTTGGGCCCTTTTGGAAAACTCTTCACCCCTCCTGGTGTCCCAAGCTGGTTACGGGCCTGGCTGAGGGTGTTGCGAAAATACTTTGCTGTGCAAGAATTTGTCTTCATGCTACCTAGCATCAACCTATAACATNGAGGATTAAAACACTATATTTTCCATTGCTTGGTAAATNACAATTTAAAAACGGTCTAAATAAGCCCTATGTNCACTGAATCGATTGTGCTTGTTTGGTTCATAAAAATGTAGTTACTATAACAAACGAGTTTACGTATAGCTAATCAGATCGACAACTAAACGATATTTTCAAGAGCGGCAACACGGTTCCACACAAAAATGTATACATCCGAAAAATAAACCTACATAAACCGCTAGAAATCATGGAAATTTCACGAAGAGAACTTCTGAACTGCACGAAAAAGCTACAAACTCCAAGAAAAGATCAAATTGCCATTTGCTCTTGAGAAAAATGTAGGAAAGGCTTAATTGCTGTTGAAGATCTAAGGCAATTGTAGAACCAAAGTCGGCACCGCAAAGGAGACTTTTTAGTGGCACTACACAAAAGAGGGACATCNTTTCACGATTTTAAGACAAGCGACAAAATAGGTCACACCTGCGTGTGGCCCATAAAACTATAAGATGGCCTAGGGCCCCGCACTCCCTAAATTCGTCCCTGCCTATAGGTAGACTCGAAATAACTCACGGTCAACAGCAATCTCAGATAAACCTGCTGGCTCCACAGCAAGATGGGATCAAGCAAGGTAGATGTAGTCACGCCACCTGGACCTTGGACGACCTCTGGGCCGCTTTCCCGTGGGTGTAACCAACAAGACTTGCCTCGCCAATATTTCCTAGGGGGAGGCCTCTGCCAATGGTGATTTTCTTGGCTACAATTAACCAGTGCAGTAAGTCTAACAAGATTTTCGGAAACCTTTTTGTAGTCGATTTTCTTAAGCCAGCATGGTCGAACTGCTTTTGACCTACGGGCCATTTTGCAAAAATGTGAGAAATTGGAGGCACTTCCAACAAAACAATGCATAAAACAATAGATTCACAAGATTTAAAACTAAAAAAGGGTATTTCAGTGGGATTCCTGTGGTCAAGGTTTCTCTGACATTATTCCTATATCAATACCAATGTTAGCCATGGGTGGCTGAACCATTTTGAAAGTGAGGGGGAACAAGCGCACGTCAAAAAACTATGGAAAAAATTGTGGTTTGAATTGAAAACTGTGACATCACAAGCATTGAAAATAACGTCATTAAATTTTGTCAGTTTGTCAGTATGTTTAAGCAATTTTATGCAACGTTTTGTAAGCCCTCAACTACCCCTATCTCCACGACACCTGCACTACTCTGACTTGAGCACATAAATGTAACTAGTTATTCTTAGTCTTACACAAAATTAATTCACAAGTAAGCACACAAACACAAAACATGCACAAAGCTAAGGGAGCGCCCACATCAGTGTTTCCTCTAAGAAAATTTTACACTGAGCAAATTCCTGTTTTCGTACGCATGCATTTGCGCAATCATAGACACACAACCAGTGAAGCGTTATATACACAATATCAAATTTTTAATGTTGCAAATGCGCGAGAATGAGAGTTCACTGCGCAGACAGTCTGGTGGTGCTGAGCAGTTGTGCACCTTAGAGGGAACATCGGTCCACATATTACATCTTCAGATAGGGGTGAGAGGGGCTTTCAAAATGATGATGGGGTAAAAAATAGATATCTAAAATTCTGACGACGGATTATGTGAGCGCGCCCTAGCAACAACAGATGTTACGGTACTATAGTACAAAATTCTTTCCAAAAAAGTTTAATTCTGCGATCATTTTCTGCTATGAATTCTTGCAGTATTGCTAGGAGATCAACCTGATCTATTAACTGTTTGTGAATGTGCAAAAGCATCCTGTGGTTCAAGTTCTTTTGTTTAAGTTTGTTTGTCAAATAGTTCTTCAGCCGTCGAAGGCACGAAAATGACAGCTCTACTGTAGCATTGACATTGGTACTGTCAAAACCAGGATTTCGCAGCAGGGGGGGCCAAAAACCACAAAGGGAATCACATTGTTTAAATACAATATCGGATGTATGCAGCAACCGGGGGTCCAAACATGAAATGGGGCAACAGATTTTAAATAGGGGGGCCGGGCACCACTGCCCCCCGCTGGCGACGACCCTGTGTCAAGTACAGACGTAACAGTCGTACAATACTCCTGTAAATTCCCCTTAAAGCATGGGCGTCGGTAGTGGGAGGCAGGGGGTCTTGTCCCCTGGATTTTGAAATTTGACATTTTTCTATTACATTTTTAGCAAAAAAGGGTCTTTTTCTTAGTTTCTAGAAGGAAAAATAAAATTTCATTACTTTTGGCCCCCTGGAAAAATTTTATGGTTGCCTGTGTAAAAATCAGCTAATGGCGCCCCTGGAAAAAATCCTTCCGATGCCCATGTCTTAGAGCAGGGGTAAGAGTATTTCTGACATCACGTACCGTTTTGAAGGTATCAGGTACAACAGACGATGATATGTTCTTCAATGGTTTCAGTTACAAGGGCATTGACATCTATGTCGTCATGCACACTTAGGTACCAGAATACAAAGACAAGACAAAGCATATGTAGCAAGTTGTCTGCAAAGATGCCAATTGTGTTGCGAATGCAAAAATAAAATATAGCTATTTTATGTTGGCAATGCAAAACCAAAACACAATTGAAATTGATCTGTTACATATGTCATTCTACGTATACGATTCAGCAAAGTTTAACTATTTAGAATGGTGTTAAAATGCTTGAAATTACATCAAAATTACACCAATTTCGCGATGGTGTAGCCCAAAGTTTTTCCCACACACGAGGTTGAAAAATTACACCATTTTACAAAAATGGTGTAGTATTATACAATATGGCAACACTGTTCGACAACACTAATGCGGTAAGCAAGTCCGAGCAGAGTGACCACATTGTGCAGGGTGTATTCTGCCAAACATTTATGAAATCTTGCCAAATTACACATAATTTATTACAAATGATATTGCCGAAATACGGCCAAATATCTGCACATGTTTTTTCATTAAATGATTTACCGAACAGTGGACCCAATACTAATTGTGTTACTTAAACTTATTTTGGTCAATTTTAAAATTTAAAAGTGGGGAGGCCAGGCCCCCCAGAAAAAAGTGAGGGGCCTAGGCCCATGCTTCCCTCCCGGTTCCGCCACCTATGATGTTAGCTGTAGCAAGTCAGAGACTATCGTCTGGTGTTTCGTCTACCATTCGATTTCTGTTTTTAGATGTGACTTGCTTCGCAGTAAGAAAATGTACTCCCATACACGTATATGCTTCCAAAGATCGAGTGCATTTTTAGTTCGAAGTCTTTCTGCGTGAGAAATCTATCTTTACTAACTAATTCGAGAAAATATTCTAGTATAACGCCGTCAATATTGTACATTTTTATTAAAAGATATTATACTTGTTCTAATTAAAATTACCTACTGTAATTTACACACGATATTAAATCAATACTGCGACAAAGATGGCGGGTTTCAAAAAATTCGGTCCGCGGGCCACATGCGACCCACGGACCTGTAGTTGGACCACGCTGTCTTAAACAGACAACGGCGTGTTTCTGGGAGCAAAAACAATCCTTGAGCTGATAAGCGTACTAGTCGAAGGCGTTAACTTTTATACCCATTTTGTGTCCGCAAGATCTTCGGAGGTTACTTTATCAAATTTGCGAAGGCGAATACTTTATCAAATTTGCGAAAAGCTGTCAGAGTTCTTCGTGAAACAACAACGTTTTACCTATAAACTACCTGAATCTTTTCATTCTCAAAAGGCTGACTGCAACCAGGTAAAAAGTTTTGAAAAGAAGGAATAGTTTCGTTCAGAGATAAATACTCTACAGTTCGGCCAAAGTTTTTGGTGATCTAGAAATTCCTTCACAAACCAATTTTCTGTAAATTTCTGTGGCAGATCGATAAATTTACTTTTGGAACCTGGTCTTTAAAAATTTTCATTCAACTTTAACTCACGGAAAGTTGTCTTGGTGAAGTCATATTCGTATTCCGTTTGTGCTTTACAGCAATACGCGACGCACTCTTATCAGAACTGCACTAGTTTCGTACGCGGTCGATAATCGCAATGCACTTTTGAGGTGCTAGGTTCATCTCGACTGAAACTCAAAAGCATAATTGGCTCTGCAAACAAGCTGGCACTAACAATAAGCTGGCATTGATATTCGCATTCTAAATCGTTTTGTCTATGCCAAATACATTTGTGTACCCNGGACACACAACGCACACTTGGAGTCAGCACCTGAAACTGTTCTGCTCTCATCNGGATGGGTGTCAACTCGATACGCTTCTTNTGCTGAATCNACATCACGATCGAGACGCGTACGTTATGCTTCCATGCTTTACACAATGGAAGATAGACTTCCGCAAACGCAGCAAGGTTATTTATACGGTTCTGTTTAGTTGGTGCTATGACGTTGTGCGTAGATACCCTACAGGTTTTGTTTGCTAAGGTATCTGGATGAACGAACGTTGGCCTTCGGGCTATCAAAATAAGCACGACTGATGTGGAGCTGCAACTGAATACCATCTAGACCAGATTTTTGCAATGGATCTTATCTTTTGCGGTAAATAGCAAGGTGTTTGGAGTCAACACATTCAGCGGGGTTTGCAATCCTACATGAGCAATTCTCTTGTCACTCTTTCGTATGCGGTTGCGGCACAATGACTTTTCCACTGGGTCGCTCATGGCATATACTGTATTTTCAACCTTTCTTGAACGTTGTGTTTTGCAATCAGCTTATGCACGTCGCCATCGCGCAAGTACTTCACAACTGCTATCGTTTTGACTGACTGCGGTCATGTCACGCTGCAAGGCTTATTTGAGGCACTACGCTTTCTCTTCCACTTCTTGAACGGCATGATGCACTTTTAGTCAGAATGCGCAAGTGTTGATTTGTTTGACGTAGGCCTCCACGTTTTCGTAAACTTTCAAAACCGCACGTTCATAATGTTTTCTGATAAGATAATTGACGCAGCACATGAACCTAATTTTGTTTGGGATTGTCAACAAACTACTGGGACCTACACCGCGATATTCGAGACAAAACGGACTGTGAAAGGCAGGAAACTAATAACTTTAGACTTCCTAAATAAATACCTAATTTTATTAATGACGAGCTCTGACAAACGAACAATGTTTCCTTGAGAATCCCCCAGGAAAAGATCAGGCATTTCCTGATGACGTCTGCGGCTAAAACGTCATATCGTTAATATTCGACCGCTTAATTTATTGTGTCGCCACTGTCTTTTCAACCGTGGGCCATTGTGGAGTCTAACCCAACGCCAGGAGTTCCAGGTCCTCCATCTACAACTGACACCCACCAACTGGAAATGAGTAATGACTTTTGCTGATGTTTTACTGATAGTGGCCCAGTTTTGTCGCCTCCTTCCCAAAAAATTTGGCAACGCGCTTGTTCTGACCCTGGTTATCGGTGCGCAGTCATTGGTCACGTGAGATCTGAGTTAGTCGAAATTGTATTTCAGACATGTATTGCGTAAACAAATTTTTTAAAAAACAAAGGAATTCATTAAAAACCTCTACAAAACCTTTTCAGATTGTATTGATGTAAATGTGCGGACGAAACCTAAAGGTTCTTTTGAGTGTATTCTGTGATCTCTTAATATCAGACTGATTAATCAAGCATCCATGAACTGGGGATTGTGTACCGGTATATGTGCTAATATTTGAACAAGAGAAAGCATGAGTGGCTAGTTCAAAACATCCGAAAATGCAGAACAAAGCTTAGACGCGTCGCTAATGAAAGGGTCAAACTCAGCCTGAAAATTGCCTTTCAAACCCTCTTTTTTTCACACAACAATTGTTATGAGCGACAACTGCTAATAAGTTGCTACGAGTATATTTGGTTCTTGAAGTCCTCTTTCTACCTCTAATTAAGACGTTGGGGTAACAAGGCCTGCGTTAACTTCAGCGAAGTATTTGGTACTCCAACGCAGTGGCGTGCAGAGGTCTGGTGATGCTCGGGGCAACTGTTTGATTGGATGCCCCCTACCAAATTCTAGTATTGAGCAGTGGCGTATGGTGGTCATTCTTACTGGATATACGTTCTTTGTGACGTCACAATATGACGTCATATTCACGTTTGCAAACCAACGTTATGGCGAAGTTTGTTGACACAACATGCATATTCAGGGACGCCGGAGCAGCGGTAGGGCAGAGGGAGCAGTAAAACAGATGAGGGCAATGGAAATTTATAAAAAACAAAAAATCATTACCAAATATGTTTTTTTCAGTTCATCAACAATCTTGACCTCAAAATTAAATAACTAAAATTACAGAAAATCAATCTGAAATTTCGGGGTGCCCGAATAGCTACAATAAATTTGTTTCAAATCAATCTTGCTAAACCATGAAATAACCTGTGATACTGTTATGAAGAGCAATGGCGTTGGAGGTGGGGGTGCAAGCGCACCTTCAAAAGTTTTCATTTGCTGAAAATCTGAGCAAAATCCCTGAAAATCGGGGTAGAAATTGCGCCCAACGTTGTTTGACTTCAAAAAATAGCACCCAAGGTTTGCAGAAAAACACACGAAGACCTTTCTGTGTGTATTTGAGGCAAATTTTTTTAGGTAAAAATTGCACAGAAAACTTTTTGGGCAAGTTTGGGGAAATTCGGGCAAAAATCCTTCGCACTCCCAAAAATTTGCCTGCTCCTACGCCAATGATGAAAAGGCACCTCCACCTCCATTGCCCCTTTTGAAAGGGCAGAGGGGGAAATGCGCCCGCCATGCCTCCATTCTCCGGTATCCCTGTGCATATTATTCTACAATCTCTTTACTCGTTTTTTAGGCTACAATGTGTCACTGTAATGAACATAAATTATCTGCGGTCTCGTAAGACAGAGTAGTTCATACCTATAAAAATATCCGGCAACACGTTAAAACAGGGAGTAGAACACACTCAGTGCTATGTCAGGGCAGTTCACAACTGCATAAATACAAGGCTGCGCGAATGTCTCTTCGAATAGCAGTCAATCAGAACGTATGCTTGGGATAGCGGACACCCAGGGTTGACAGTTGGGATAGCGGACACCCAGGGTTGACAGTCTGAAACTTGCTAAACTGCGCAAGAATTGAGAATGAGAATAATGTACGCAAGAAATCTTTCGTTTTTTATTATGTGACTGTTACATGTACAAATACTGGGAGGACAGAACAGATACGGGCTTGTTTGAGTTATGATTGATCCGCCTGAACTGCCAATTATTGACGAAGCTCGAAATGATACACATATTTCAGCCACAAGAGTGCGACTGTATTAGCACGAAAAACGAAATGGGAAACTAGTGATGCATTATAAAATCAGCTAAATCAAACACGTAGAAATAGTACAGTTTTGAAATTTGGCTTAGAAAATCAATTAAACCTCCATAACTATCTATTTTTCAGTGTTGATATAATTGGAACCAACCAAAAAACACCCGTTTTTCTTAAAAAGCCCACTTAAAAAACAATAAACCCACAAAAATCCCACGCCTTACTTTTCCTCTGAAAAATGTACTATGAAGTAAAAAGGAAAACAAGCAGCACACTTATACAGTTAGCTGTACATTTTTTTTAATGAAACAAAACGAAAAGCAACGACATTTGAAGGAATTGAAAAAAAGACAATAATAATTCGAACAGTTTGAGTAAATTCTATTGGTTATCTACTTCAGTTCTGTAAAATCGGTGTATTTTAATCAATTTTTCTGCTTTCTCTGCATCCAAGCTGTTTCTGATGTTGGACCATACCAAACCATATATTGAAAAAATACACTAGGCCCACAGTATATAGATGTTGAGGGCATGTACATAAACTTGACGTGAAACTGCAGAGTTAGTGTGGGAGTAGCTTTTCTCTGTTTGCTGTGCGCATTCTTGCCAAACCTTAAAACTCTGGAGTGAATTGACCAACAACACTGCGAAAAAAAGATGAGGTAGATTTCTTTACCCTCAAATTTGAATGCCATAATAGGTATAACAAGTTATTATTGTGCAATTTTTTGAAAATGGTGACATTACACGATGCAATAAAAACAATTCAGAATGGGGTTTTTGTGCTTTTTCAAAAAAGAACAAAAACCTGTTTCTTTCCAAAGGAAACAAAAAACGCATTTAAAAAACAGGTAGGTTGTTTTTAAAAAAACGGGTTTTTCTCAACCCTGATTATCTTTCAACCTTTTTTGCAATTTTCCTTTGATCGCACGATCTGGAACAAGTCACGTCACTATCAGTTTGACTGGGTGTGCGCGGCACACCTAGAGTATAGGTCCCTGGTAATGAAGAAGCTGAGAATTATTGGCATCTGAATACGTAAAAATTAGTGTTGACAAAAAACAATTTTCGAAGAATTAAATCCATGCAGCATGTTTTAGTAGACTTACAATAGGCAAAATCATCTGTTACAGCATTTAAATTTTTGTAATTTCACTCTCTGGATGGCCCCCTGTCTTGGATGCCCGGGGCCGGCGCCCCGTTCGCCCCCCTCTGCACGCCGCTGCTCCAACTGTAAACTGCAAATCGAAACTTGATAAAGCCATGGCGCATGGGTCAGCAAACATGAAGTTAGCCTGTTGATCTGTGACAGAAAACCTCCTTGGCCAAGGTCAATCCGAGACTAGCCAATTAGACAGAGGAAAATACAAAAACACCTTAAAATCTGTGAAGCCAAGACTGGGACCAGCTGAATGTTTTTGAACCTAAGGCGAAGATTGAATCCGGGTGCAAACGTTTCAAGGCAGAGGCCAAAGCCCGACAGAAAAATTCTGGGCCGTGAGCTCAAAATTTTAAAATGTTACCCCAACTACAGTTACTTAAAGAAAGCACAAAAAAAGTTTTGGTGCACTTCATTAAAACTTTGTCATTCATTACATTATCCTGCTTTCCTCAGTCAATGTTTTTAGAGACATCGTAAAAGTGCGCAGCTTGGTTAACATGTGGTTCATTTCATTTGCGGAAATTCAATATAATCTGTTCAAATTAACAACCTGTTACACTTAGTGCTGGCAAGCTACACCATAACACCATAAACAATGTGTATCACACATGGGCTTCGTTTATGTCTACTCCGTAAAACTTAATAACAAAGGTATTTCCAATCGAGCTTCTGTATAAGGACTTGCGTTGCCAAACACTGGTGGATTTAGGGTTAGGCAAATGAGGCACTTGCCTGGGTTCCTTCCTTTTTTTGAAAAGCCGTGGTGTCCCCTTTTTTTAAAATGTCGGTAAGTTTTGTGCTTATGAATACATGAAGATTTTCTTACCAAATTTCCTTCCCAGCAATGCTTTAAATTCACTCGTTTGAACATTACCACCAATGTAATACTTTTTGCAAAGTGCAACTTTACAATTCATTCGTAAGCAGTATTACAGATTTGATAATTTTGCAATTTTTATACCTCATTTAGTTAAACATAAAATATACTGTTGTTTGTTCTTCATACGTTATGTGTATTAATTGTCATGGTAAAAAGAACATAAAACTTTCATTAAATTATTTGGATACTTTCAAAGCTTTGAAAGACCTCAATTTTCTGTTTCTCTTGTATGTTTCAAATGATAAGATATGCAATATACATATGGTGCGATACTGCGATGTATGTAAGTTTCATACTTTTTGTGATTTACTAAGCAGTCTGTGTGACTACTTCTGTTAAAGCTGGTCCCCTCAAAATCTTTGCCTGAGGCCACAATACCTGGATCCAACACTGTCGACAAATTAGTAGTATTCATCTAACATCTTTTTTGTTAGTCATAGCTTTGTGATACTGGTTTTTAATGCAAAATCAAACACAGAGGCAGTGAACCAACTATGTCCAACCCGCGTCGCAGTTGAAGGTTTCCGTTGTTGTGTTATGTACAATATAATGAAGACCTGTCCTTATTTTATTAACTTAAATTTGAATTTCTTGATGCAATAGTCCTCAGTGCCACTTTATCACGTTTCTATACTGTAGTGGCAGATTTCCACGTGTCCACTGACACCTCGGTGCAACAATGGTTTCTAATTTTCTGATTTCTGCCCCTGTTGTTCCACTGACACTAAATTGGTTTCAACCCTGTTTTTTTCCATTGACACAAAATTTGCCTATGTAGGGAATTATTAAAAGCACCAAACAGTTGTTTTTGAAGTTAGGATTAGAAGGGTTTCAATAGCTTAAGTTAAATTTTAATGTGCTGAGAACAAAGTAAGTCGTTCAATGGTGAGGCCCACATTAAAATGGTAACATAAGTTTTTATCCAGTAAGGCAGGGGTGGCCAACTTGTCTTTGACTAGGATCGACTAGAAAATTTTTTGATAACTCGCGATCGACCAGGCGGTGATAAAGTCACAAATACAAAATATCATGAGATGCAACGTTTCTCATTTTTATTTACTTTCTGAAACATTGATTGAAAATGTTCTTTTTAG
>JGI24021J15306_10009098_pt1 | contig 12270 bp, 10 predicted proteins | sample Ectturendosymbi1_FD_15306 | JGI IMG/M metagenome (IMG submission 15306)
GGTTGATCGTGATAGAATCCTCCTCCCACCTTTGCATATCAAATTGGGCCTGATGAAACAATTCGTAAAGGTGCTAGATAAAAATGGTGATTACTTCCGATACATCAGCAACAGATTTCCTGCTTCAAGTTATGAGAAAGTTAATACAGGAATTTTTGATGGACAACAAATCCGAAAGTTGATGAAGGATCCCGCGTTTGTTTCTCATATGACAGTACATGAATCCACAGCCTGGTGTTCATATGTTTCTGTAGTAAAAGCGTTATGGGGAAAAAAGAGGGCAAACTGTTTCCAAGACATAGTAAAGCAAATGCTAACGAACGTTGAAACTCTTGGGGCAAAAATGAGCATAGAACTTCGTCACCTCTTCAGCCACCTGGGTCGATTTCCAGATAACCTTGGTGAAGTAAGCGAAAAACAAGGTAAAGATTTGACCGGGACATCAAGACTCTAACCAGTAAAAGTACAAACAGATATCATATAAACGTGACTTTCAACAAAAGCTGGACTATCGAAGGCAGATTATGTTTTGTTTATATTGGTATGAAATTTCAGCGCCAATTTGCAATGTACAGTAGCCTCTTTAGTGATACGCAATTTATCCATAACGCTAATGCGAAAAAAATGATTTCGGTATATCTCAAAAAACTAGATCCAATTTGAAAAAACTAAGTGCATTTTCGGGTTCAGCGACCTCAGTATACCCTGATATCGATGACACAGTCCGTGCACTTTGAATAAAAAAATGTTTTGTTGACCAGTGTAATCATGGGGGTTTCAGGATTACATGAATGCAAAGGTGAGTTGGGGATGGCAAGAGGATTGCGAAAATGGTCTGTAATGTAGAATCCATATTTATCCGTCTTTGCTCTACAAACAGCACTTAAATTTGTGGTTTAAAGAATCCAAGGACGAAAGTACACGTCGGCCTACACTTCAAAGCACATGATCAAATGCTACGTGTAAGTAAACTCTATCTAAAATGAATAAAAATTGTTCCCACCACACACAGTGCATTGCTTTAAAAATACATTTCTGATGAAAATTGTATACACTTTGAAATGATTGCCATACGAAGCTTGAAACGAAATGCAAAATGGAAGGAGTTTGCAATATGAAATCGATTACTACGTTGGCTTTTATCGCATGGTGTAGTACACCTCCGATCGTTTTCTCATGTACAACGAATATCCCAATAATGCCACGAAAATGACCAGAACTCCTCCCACTACACTCAGGGCAATCACCCATCCAGCTGAAAATTGAAGAAAGATAAAACGTAATCGATAAATTACTAAAAATAAATGCGTAAACACAAAAACTAACACTTTTGATGTAACGTTGCTTGAGATCATCACGGCCTGAAATTAGGTGGGAAACATTTCCTTCCAAGCATTTGCAAATTTTTTTTATAGTTCATGAGTCGTTTTCGCAACAGGTAAATTGCCATTATAGCCTGGACAAAGTTTCATTGCCCCAAGACCTTTAAAATATTTTATCCTGCAGAAACACACGGGGAAAGCAGCGACTATAACTTGACTTGATTTGTAGCTTCCGTCATTATGGTATATTCCCATTGGTTTGGTTCGTAGTGGCTTCGTTGCCTTGTCAGCTGTTATATGCTTTAATGTTAATTTTAGCGCTGTACCAATGTGTAGGCATCCTTTCGATTTTCGAAACTTTTACCGCACTGTTATTTTAAGCGGATGATCATTTCCAGGTCCATACTGGCCCTCAGTGGTGAGAACCAACATTCGGCTGTGATCTATGGAGTGTTCTTCATGGGTAAAGTATGTTTGTTAGCCGCACAAGGCAATCAGAATAGGTAAGAGCCGATAGGTAGATGGGAGAAATTTTTCATTCTGGCCGGCACTGCTACTGATTTTGGTCCCTGAGCTTTGGGCACACCCTTTCTGGGAGATATGAAGGGACTTCAACTGCAACCATGACTGGGTCACTCAATGACTCAAATGAAATAATGGCTAGTCAGTTCAATGACGCAAATTTTTCCGGGATTTTTTTGGACATTTTTCAGAATAGCTATCTTGTAAATATTTTCTACATACTGTACACAAGTCTTTCAGTGAGGTTTTAGTCATTTATACGATATTTAATAGACTTTCAACGCAGCAATGCACTTAACAGAAGAAGTATATTTTGTGCACTACGAATAAACTAAACGCAACATGTTACTTGAGTGGCCGGCATCACAGGTACATTTAATCGTTGATTCATTATCATCTACTTTCACTTTCAATTTCTATGATCCAGAAAAGTTTCTTTTAAATTTTCCACAAACATGCCATTTATGATTATTGAATATTGTTTGCTAATGTTTTTTCCCAAAGTTGCTGCTGAATTCAATCCTTATCTGTATTAACGCATATCTGTGGAAAGCAGATAGTACAGTTATGGGATGTTTGTCTCTCATTTGACTTTCGCTCTATTGCAAACTCACACATTTTTTCCATCGCATTGAGAAAGAAAACTGCAAGCGTTCGAGCTTACGAACGCTGCAATTATGTTTCGCTTAATGTTTTAAGAATATTCTCGTGAACGAACCATAAATCTTAAGCTAGAATTCTGGACTGCACGCGTGGGTGATGGACTACAAAAAAGGATCCTGTCATCGAGTAGGTGCAGCCCTAAAAAAGACACTAAATAAATGTCTGTCACAGGTTTGCAGTGGTGCATCCCAGGGTTTCGGTCTGCGTTACGATATCGCAGATGACTCGAGATTTTGTGTCTTAAAAACGCTAACCTGAAACCAAAAACACAAATAATTAGCTAATGCCCTACCCTTGAGATAATTTAGGGGATTGGTGAATTAATTATGATTTAGGGCCATCGCTTTCCAACCCCATGCGCCAGAACGCCAATCAAGGGTCTAAAGATATGGATTTTTGCCTAGTTTTTAACGATTCGGATTCCCGCCAAGGAAAAAGACAAAATTAACCCTTGAACAAACAAAGAAATTGCTCCTTGAGGGAATCTGACTAAAAAACGTATTTCAGATGTCCCGGGAACAAAACAAACGCTGTTGTTATGTGGCTTGATTTCTGTGGTGCGTGATTTGATGTTTGTTTGTACTTGTTCCCGAATAATCTGATACTGCTACTGAACTTTTTTCTCAGGCTCCGATGACGTCATCCAAAAGCTCCTTGACCCCACCACCTCACCCCAAAAAAATTCAAATCCGAAAGTTCACGGATTTTTTAATGTGAAACCTAGGAGTCTTTCTGCTTTTTTAGAGGGTTTGAACAGGTTGGCGAGTTATGACTGGGCAAAATCAAAGGAATTACAAGAGCTTTATGGTCCTTTGTGTCACGTTGGTTCTCAAATCGTGCACAAAAGCATCTGGTAAAACGGAATAAAACATGTGTGTAACATCTAAGGATTTGAATATTTTAGAAAATCCGCATAAAAAAAAGCAAAAAAGTTTTAAAGAATTTGGGGCGACAGGTTTATCAATACTTGGAACCACTGAAAACACAAAATGCTCACTGGACCTACAAAAAACAACAAAATTTTTACGAAGCAACATAGAAAAATTCAAGATTCAATAGTTTACCTATGTCGCTGCATTGAGCTCCTTGATATGCCGAAGTACATCTGCAAAGGCAAATTAAAACATAAGAAAAGATGAATTGTTAAAACAGGAGCTACTCAAAAAAAATTATCTTTGTTAATATTCTTAAGCAAAAGATATATATAGTTCACCATAAGCTTATTTGATAGCATAGGTGATGGGATACATGTGTTTTACAAATCCTAATCTACAGCAAATGACGCTATGCTTAGGTTTCTGATATAACGGCTACTTCCGTCTGCGAAGCATAAAAACAGGTAGTCAAAAATCATTCACTGAAACGTTTGTAGCTAACACATTTGAAACGTTTGCATCCAATGGAACATCATTATAAACGTTGTACTTGGAAAGATGTAAATGCAAATTCTGTCCCAGAAACCACAAGGGGAAATGCGATTGGCGTAAACAGTTGTTGCAGAGTTTTTTGAAGTAGGCCTATTCCTTTTACTAAATAAAGGAATGCAAGCGCTAAACGCATACGTTGTTGAATAGTTGTTTCTCACTGTACTCACGTGCAACTCGGGTACTGGGTCAGTGTGTTGGTGCAAGTTGCTCCATTTTGACAGTAGTCAGGTTGAAGTATGCAATTTTGGGCTGAAACAGTCAAATAAAAATGACATATGTGGAAGGATGACAAACACACGTGACTCGATTTCATATTGTGGTTACTCCATCGTACATGAATTCATGTGCATACTTTACTTGTTGCTACTACCTAACAATTTTGAAAGGCATAAAATTTAGATTCATTTATATACCTTTTCCTAGAACAACTGCTAATTTGATTAACTCTTATCGCGAAATAATTATTCTTCTGTAAAATTCTTTTTAAGCAAACCTGCACATACTGCTTGCCTCAGTCACGCGCTGTGGTAAACGTTTCCCGACGCCAAAAAGCAAAACAATCTTCTGCGTCAAACAAGAAATGAAACATTCAAAGTCGCATTTTCCATCCTTTGGCAAGACATTTTAGTTGAAAGCAACACGCATTATAGCTCCGGCTCCATTTATGTACTGTACGTTGTTCAATATTTAGGACAAGCAGAGTTTGCTTTGTTCAACAGTGTTACAAGTAAGTGTTGTGATCTTTTCACTACCATTGCTACTAAATCTCGTGTTTCAATACTTTAGCTAGACGTATATCCTTCAGGCAAAAGAGCCTGTCCAAATTTGCGAAACGTACAATGAAAAGGATGGAATGAATGGAATTAGAAATGTGGATCTGATAATTACAGCCGGGAAAATTGTGATTAGGAAAATAAAGACACGAAAAACGATAAAGCAAACTCTGTAATTGTCAGTGAGTGAAGAAATGTCTCATGATTGATGAACAAAAGGAACTTCACGTAAGGGAAAAGTGCAGCGCTGTAATTAAGAATAAACAAACGCTACGAAAACCTGCAGTTCCGTACTTTGCATTCCATTGTTGCTACATCCCCTTAAAGTAGGTGTTCAAACATATCTGGGTATANAAGACGACCATGCAAAACTTTATTGGGGATTTTGCTTTTGGTATACTGCATTTGCTAGTCTNATTGAGGAAAATATATGTTAAAATCTGTGATTGAAGCAAGAAAAATTTCATTGTAAAAATGAATTGANNTTCNNANTNNNTTTTTTAACAACATTATTTACATTTGTCAACGATTCAGCAAAGACAGTTCAAAAGTACAGAAATTCACTTGCCGATACAAAGAGACCCTGACAGTACATGGCCATGTTTACAGTTGCATCTGTAGCTTCCAATAGTGTTCGAGCAAGTCATATTTCCTGGGCAGATGTTGATATTCTCGGTATTCTCGCACTCATCAATATCTGCAAATGTTTTTGTCAAGATTTTGGACATAACGCAACGAATTTACGGTTTCAAATTCGCAGACACTTGGAGTGTAAATGTTTAAGATTTTCAGCTTAAATGCAAGAAAATGTTAAGGCTCTTTTTCATTCAAAACCGATTACAGCAAATGCTTCAGAAGATGAATGAAAAAAGAATATATCGGCTAATAAATGATTTTCCTTATTTACACGAAATTGCATTGAAACCATTTATCCGAGCAAACGTTTTTCTAATCTTATTAGAACTAGTTTTTATTTGTCGTAGGTTGTATTCTTGACGTTAGTCAATTAGTTAGGATGTTCCATTTTCAATTGTTGCGTTCTTATTTTTTTGTAGTTTTGTGTTTATTCATTGTAATTTTGAGTTTGTTTGCTTTCTTTGGTCTTATTTTAGTCCTTCAACTTTCATCCATCCGCATGCTTCGCTTGCACATTTCAGGACAGATGATTCGTAGTTTTACTGGAAATCGATTTTCTATTGAAAATTTGCTGAATAGACTCCTTGCTTACCCCCATTACGTAGAATACCTACTTTAACATAGATATGTGCACATTTGAATAATCGCAAGAAGATGAAAGCAGATCGCAGTCAGCTGATATCTCGAAAGCACAATGAACTCCGAGTGCTTTCAAGACGGATGGAAAGGAGATACTTCACTTAAACCACTGTTTTATGGTTGTTGGGAAAAGATTTTTACTTACAGTAAGTCATTGTTTCCTCTTGTTGTCTTGCAAAAATACCACTTAGTTATTTCATCTCATCATTACGTTTTGTAGGAATGAACTCAGCATGTTTTTGACATGAACCCAAAAGCAATATCAACAACTTGCAGAAATCCCCAATAAGATGATAACGTTCTTTGAACTTCTGTTTATCAACGACAGTTCAAAATGATTTTGAACCCCGTATAGTTGTCAGTGGAACTGTGGGAATATGTGCCAATGTTTTGAACTGATCCTTGAATATAAACAAAAATTAATTTATGATGTCTACACATTTACTGCAAGAAACAGTAGAAGAAATTGGACATTCATTTTTTATTGTATGTGCGTGTTGTGCAAACGTTCTAATTAAAGACAATTTCCACATTCTGCAAATCATAGCACAAGCTCTTTTTACCTGTGGTACTAATCCTCAAAAGGGCTTCAGAGCTGTTGACCATTTCTCCATTGACATCAAGGGCTGTTGCAATGATTTTGAAATGGTAAGTTGTCCCTTGATTCAGACTCGTTATTTTCCTTGTAACCAGACCATTCGTTCCTTGCTTAGGTTTGACTTCTATGGAATCAATTCTCGCTTCGTTGATGGTGTATTTTAAAGCTCTAATCACCGAAGCAAAGGAAATGTTGACAGAAAAATGTTGAATGTCGAAGCCAGTCAGGTTTTTGATTTCCGGATCTGAAAATGTTTGTTACGTCTAGTGTATGTTTGTAATGTAAGAAACACAAGGTTTGTGATAACAACAGAAGACGAATAACGGAAATATAGTACAGCATATTTAATGTTCGCAGCTGGCAAAGAGCAACGTAAAGAAACCCACCAAGACATCACTGCAATATCGCGTGGATATTTCAAGTGATGACAGTACAAATTATAGAGATATGTCTGAGACCACTTCATACCAGTGAAAAATTGCCAACTTCAAACTACAACCACCAAATAAATGATAGTCACACTGCCAATATAAACTGTCAATACTTGAAAAACAGAGAAACGTTCAAGAACGTGAAAAAACGCATACCAATTTTTCGGCAACTCGCTTTGAAAATGCAAAGCTACGTTTGATTCAAAAACGACAAAACAGGCATTAGAAATTACGTAAATATAAATGTGATGAAAATCCTTATAATTAATCAATAGTTCTTTCTAAATATGCGAATCGAAAATAACTGAAGAACTGGTTCAGCAACACAACTTTAATCGTTGCTCGCCAATCAAAACTTTCTTTACGAATTTAAACATCTTTTGCAGTGCAAATAACGCAAACTATTTCAACCTGTTGACACAATAGTTGAGGAGAAATTTGAATAAGCAAACATATTGGATCCAGGAGCACTCTCCGCAAGCGCTCTGACTCGGACGTTGCAAATGGTGCTTGATGGTAACCCTTCAAACGTCACTGTTGTTGAAGGTGTCATGGCAGACTTTTTGATGGTTTGACAGTCCACTGCAATGAATTAGACATACTTGTGTTTTTGCACTGATAGCAATTATTTGTGAAACAAGGGAAGTCTACATAAGCATATATCATGGTTCAAAATCACATAGAACCAACTCAGAGCAGGTTTTTACTGCTATTTCGGCTCAGATAAACTGTCTGATTAATTATTAGATTCTAGTTACCATTAGGAATGGAATTTGTTAGAATCTATATTACGAATCGCTTCAGATAACTATTTTCCAATTCTCCAAACGTTTCTCTGACGCTGTCAATAATCTTTTTAAACAAATTGATTAGAAGCTTGGTTTTTGGCATGAGAGCATTGCTTCATGAACAAATGAACATCGTGATTTCAATTTTATGTTGTTTCTTTATAAAATGTATGAATCGGAAGCAGGACATTTTTGTCCCTGCAGTGTTTTGTCCTGGGATATATTGTCTCAACAGTATAGAAGACAAACAAACGCAACCAATGCTAAATAACACGTTTTGAACTAAATAACATTTTGGTTCGGCAAATGTTGCCTTATTCCATCTTTTTAGGTGTGATATGGTGTGAAACAAACAATAGGCAGGTTGCGCTTTTGGGACAAGGGTTTTTCTTGTTTCTGCACATAGGACGTGGAGACTTCTTAATTTTCCATTCACTAGAATATGTTTCTCTACATATTGTAGCAGTTTGCAGCACTAAAATGCTTTCTAACACGTCTAAGTCTTCGTGGTGAAATGAGATCCTCATGGCAAATTAAACTTTCAGCAAAACGTTTAGCGTATTGAATGTGTGGTACATTTATAAGTTCGTTCGGAGGAAATGGCGTTGTGAACATCAATTTTGTGGATGTAAAATATTAATCAAACATCAACACAAGCATTGTGATTATTCGCTATTGATTGGGGAAGCTTTATAACCACTCTTTCTCACTAACGTTCTTTCTAGACAAGAATATCCCTTTTCAGGGTAAATGTTTGCCTCATACTCATAGCCAGTTTTTGCATCACATTTTGTTAATAGTGTTATTACACATCTTTCAGCCTTCATTTCACGTTTTACAGACTTCACCGAAAAAATAAATATTTTACCTCCTNATCAAGTGAAAGTGTTATGCTGACCATCTTTCAAATGTCCAGCATAACTAATAGTGTTGGGACAAAAATAGCCCAGCATGAAATACTGTAAGGAAGTATNCGTCTGCCTACAAGAAAAACTAACCNTAAACAGAATGTAAACATAATAACACATAAAAAAGTCTGCGTATTAGCTCTCAATAGGAACCAAAAGCAATTATACAGTTTCAACAAGATCATTTTNTTACCTTTACCACCCCAAAAAAACAAATCGTCTCAACTCTGACAGAAACATCAACCAGATGCTCTTAAAAACCTTCACATTGCAGTGCTCTGTCAAGCGTGAGAAGCTTAAAGGTAATGGTAATGGCGATGGTTATTGTTTCATGTGACTCAGGCAACAAGCAGAAGCGCCATAAAACGCCATCGCATTAAGCAAACTAACCATTAGCGAACATTAGAGCAGATGAAAACACAATGGCACAGTAGCTGATCAGTGTAAACAAAGTGAGCGCTGTGTCACATAGGATTGGTGGAGGACCATGGCGATAATCTGGTTCAGGGGTTCTCAAACTTCTTGTTCTGAGGCCCCACTTCAAAAAGAATTTTCTTTGCGACCGCTTTGATGGATATCCTACAGTTAATGTTACGTGGACACGTTGCATTAGAAAACTCAAGTGGCATTTTTGTATTTGTTGAAATCATGCGAATGCACACAATCCACAAATATAACCATCCAGTAATGACAGAACCCCGCAATGGAAAAAGTAATGCCAATACAAAATTAAGAAAATTTTCTTGTAAATCTACAGACAAGTTTTTTTTCTGATTTGTCAAGCCAATATTTCGCGACCCCAAAAGTGCATTTTGCGGCCCCTTTTTTGGTCGCTACCCATAGTTTGAGAAGCCCTGATCTAGTCAACCAACCTCATTCATCATCTGTTGAAACGTGTTGAAAAACAATAGTTGTAGGTCAAATAAGCATAATGAAACAAAACGAAGGCAGAACACTGTGAAGAAAATGTACAGGTGAAAGAGCATGTCTATGTACACAGATGAGTGAATCCAATTTAAGTGAAGGAATTTGGTGTGGTAAGAATACTTTTAGCATTACATTAAAAAAGATAACAAAAAGTAAAAATGCAACAAAAATCATTAATGAGATACAAAACAAAAACAAGCCAAAACAAAAAAAAAATAATGAGTGTACTTTCACGCCGAAAAGCACAGGATGTGCAAAAAATATATTTTAAAGTAAATATACATAAAAAATAAACTCAATTACAAAATACTACAATTCACATAATTTTTGTTCTGGACAAGTGAAATGTTGCTAAAGTTCATAATTGTGTACCTTTTTCATGTAGGAGGTGTTTCTTAAGTTTCCATTTAAAGGTGAAGGTGGTTGAAAATTTAATATCGTTTGGTATTGAAGACGATACTTTTGGGCCAACAAATGTAGGGGAACATTTTCCTGAAGAGGAGTTAACTCTTGTTAAAAACAGGTTGTTAGAGGTCGCTAGTCTTGTGGATTGACAATGAAGTGAGCTAAGTGGAATAAAATATTCATCAATTGATTTGGAAGCAGTTCGTCGTAATAAGAGTTCATGAATTTGCCTACAGGTAATGTATTCAGTTTGGGAAAGCATAAGATGTTTAAGTGCTGGAAATGTTCTTTTAGAGATCCCGTGTTGGTTGGATTTATTATTTTTATAGCTTTGTTTTGTATTTTAATGAGAGGCTGCGTGAGTGCATTTGAAACACGTCCCCAAATGAGGATTGAGTAATTGAGGCAGGTGTGAATTAATGAGTTATAGACAACTTTCAGTGCAGACTGCGTTGTATAATGTTTAAGTTTGGATGAAACTTCACAAGCTTTTGATAATTGAGTTTCTCATTTTGTGCATGAGGTTTCCAGCTTAACTTAGTGTCAAGAAGGACACCTANGTATTTTAGGTTATCTTCAGGGGAAATTGCTATGGTTCAGATATTCANAATTATTGTTTTAGAGCCAGGTNGCAAGTTTAATGAATTTATCCTGGAAGGGTGGAATTGCATGTGCTGGATGNCGATAGACAAGACCAACAATGAAAGATTTGCCAGATGAGGTTGGAGCTTCAACAAAGAGGCTTTCACAGCCTACATTGTGGAGATTTAGAATTTTTCTGAGCTGGGAGGTTCGTTTGGAAATAATGTGAAGACCAAAACCGCCTGAATGGGTTTGTAAGGGATTATGAACAAAGTTAAAGCCAGGGATGGTAATGTTTACAATGAAGTTGGTTTTCAACTTGGTTTCTGATATGGCTATAAAAGTAGGATTTACTTCAGTTATTAGGAAAAAGTCATCTAGTTTATGCTTATTTTTACCCAGGCTTCGTACATCAAGATGAAAATATGATAAAAATTCTGGCTTATTTGCGTGATTCATTTTGCCAGTGTCAGTTAAATTTGAATAGTTAATTTGATAATGTTGAAGCGATAAGTCAGGTGGAAAAGATTTAATAAAATTAGANAATCCAGAATTATCAAATAATGCAANGTTGTAAAGCTCTGTGTTGGTTAAATTACGAANTGGTTCAGTGGAACATACACAGGCAGGACAAGAAAATGATGCTGGTGAAGGTTGNTGCTGGTAAGGGTATCATGGANAATCATTAGGTGATTGGATATACTTATGGCATNATTAACATTGTGTATATTGAAAACAAATGGACATATTACACGTTTTGCACAGCCATGATTATTAAGTGGATGATTAAATTAAGTATGACACACCAAGTCATTGAAAGGACAATATGTAGACCACTCATATTTGGTTGGAAATACATACTAATGGAAGGGGGAAACAGGTATTTAATTGACAGTGGGTTTTCAAACAGTTCAAACAAATGGCGAAGTTCCACTGGGATTTCCGGTGGTGACCGCAGGCTTTCAGATCTCTTCACGGTCTTTTTCGCTTCGGATAATAATGGATTAACTGTCAATGTGTTGTCAGAGATGCATGATTCCATTGTTGGTCCAAATGTATTTTCAACCAAATATTTTTCTTTTGTCATCAGCAAAGTAAAATAATTGTTTATTTCTTTTGGTAAGGTTAAGGTTTTTATTGAGAAAAACGCGTTGGGTTGGTAGATTTTCTAGCACCAGCATTTTTTGGTTTCTTTCTTTTTTCACAAATAGTTTTCTTGTTTTTCCAGAGATAAATCTGACAATGGGGGTTGGTGGGTTATTTTTTTATTTACCTACTCTGTGAATGACATCAATATCTTGATGTGATACATTTTCAATAATTCTTTGAGCACCGTCAAGACTTTGCTTTCCACCTCAGCTGTGCTTTCATCATCAGTCAAAGGTATTCCATGAATTTCCAAGTTGTTTCTCCGGTCATACTGTTCCAAATCATTGAAATCAGAGTCAGGACTCAGGAGAATATATTTTTTCATTTAGTGACTTTCATCTACGACTCAGCTTCAACAACGAAACCCTGCTCTCTGCTCTGAGCCCAAATACCTCGGAGTAACGTCGGACAGGTCGCTCACGAATCGCCGACACACCTTAAGTCACTTCGCAAGAAGCTAACATCACGCGTCGCACCCCTGAGGCGGCTTGCTGGCTATG
>JGI24021J15306_10009100_pt1 | contig 12266 bp, 6 predicted proteins | sample Ectturendosymbi1_FD_15306 | JGI IMG/M metagenome (IMG submission 15306)
GTACAACTCACCACAACCCAGTATCTTTGTACAACTCACCACAACCCAGTATCTTTGTACAACTCACCACAACCCAGTATCTTTGTACAACTCACCATAATCCAGTATCTGTGTACAACTCACCACAACCCAGTATCTTTGTACAACTCACCACAACCCAGTATCCGTGTACAACTCACCACAACCCAGCATGCGTGTACAACTCACCACAACCCAGTATCCGTGTACAAAGTATTGAAGGATTGGAAGCTGACGCAGAGCCCGTCTCTTGCCATCCTTCGTACGAGGGGGTTGGGGAAGTGGGACCCGTTCACAGACGTCCTGTCCCAGGTTCCGATAATCTGAATTATGAATTCATGTTTCGACAAGAAATTCCAACGTGACGAAGAACGTTTCACGATTTAACTCACGGTTTCATAGTTTGAAAAATTAATAACTACTACGGTTATGTTCAACACGGAATAAGTTTTTTTCTGTCCAAAACCCTGAGCTTTTTCAAAATTCAAAATCGTTTTTTGAAAATAAAAACTGCTCGTTTTCTGCTACCTCGCGTACACAGTTTATGTATTTTGAAGTAAATATACACGAAGTCTACGTTTCCAGCCTTTTTATTCCCAAAACAATCGGATGACAGGTTGTGGCAGAAACACCACGATACTAAACAAGTTGCATAAAATGTCCTTAAAATCTCGATCGCTCAATGCAGGGACTTTTCGGAAATATATTTTTGCTCGGATTCTGAGATAGGATACGAACAAAAGATTAAAACAGCGCCAAGGTTAAGAATTTTACATTATTTTAAATGACATATTTTAATGCCAACAACCTCCTGGTGTTTACGTCCGTTGTGACGTAAACCAAACAGCAACGTCATATTCACGTCGCCATAGGAACAAGGTCAACAGTTTTGTGTCGCAGATCTGTTTCAACGAGTGGAAAAGTTTAATGCACAAAACAGGCGTGACGTCGCGATCACGTCATCACCTGTTGATGAACTGCACTGACCTGGTTGGCAAGCATCAGAGTGATGGTGTCAGGGTGCTGCCACCCTACCCCCTCCACTGCCATCGCGATGTGGACGTACGGCATGTCGTCATTGCGGTGACGTATCTGGACAAAAAATTTTCCAGTATTTTCATTTCGTGCTGCTTGCATCAGGCTACAATGGCGTCGTCGGTGGAACCAATATTTCACATCAGGAACATGTACGTCGGTGAAGCTTACACCGAACTGGTATCTCTGGTGTGTTGAGGCACAACATTCACAAAAAGGTTGGCAATTTTTGTAAGGGCAAAAAACAAAAAAATTTCTGCAAAAAAAGACTAAGTCGGAAAATCTAACGACGAATCCCGCTTGTAAGCCATCCAACCGCTGTTGTATGACGTGCACCTATAATATAACGCGCATATGACCGTGTCAATAACTTCAACAGAAACAAAAATGTGGCGTTGCAAACGACGATATGGTTGGCTTGGAAGCTAGCTCGCAAGTTGATAATGGGTACAGGTTGGGTACAATGTGGGGGTTGTGGCAAACTGCGGCCCTCTACAGGGTTCTGCGCGGTCTCCGAAAACCTGCAGCAAATTGTAAACAAACAAATAATAAATATTTATTTCTATTAACCACGCTGTCTATGTGTTGCATTATCTTCCTGCGCAACGCCCGGCTCCAATAGGTGCGGCCCTGTCGCTTTTCCTGGCCTGCTGGCCACTGATGCGGTCCCTCTCTCTGTAAATCTTGGCCACCACATGGCCAGGTGAGGGTCAGATTCGAAACTGACGCCTTTCACGCACAATGGGAGGCGCGGCGTTAACTTCTTACGTCACTTCCGGTGAATGTGCAGGGAGGAAAAGCGGCGGCGGTCGGCGATTGGTCCTGCGCAACGCTGGTCCCGAAGAACTCCTTGGCGAGGTCGACCAGCTTGTCATGATCGACCCCCCCGGCTGCGGAGAGGACCATCCGGCTGGGACTGAAAGCGAAAAGTGTGGGAGGATAAAAAATGAAAAAATACGTCAGGTGGCAACAAAAAAGCTTCACAAACAACACCCCTTCTTCATTCTCTTTAACTTCCAGTCGGGCAGGGAAGGGATGTTTACACTTGCCAAAAATATTTGTACATCATCGTGGAAACGCTTGTTTAATAAAAAAATCCAGGGAAGTGTTTAGATGATGGATCCAAGGAAAACATACAGGGTTGTATTGAAACACAGAACATACCGGGCCACTGGTGAAATGAGTTTGATCCAAACGATGAAGGACATGTTTTCAAAATAACTTTTTGCTTTTTTTCATGATAGTGTTCAAGTCCGGCAACGAAAGTGCAGTTTACCTGTAGTGGGTTCTTATATACTTGAGCAAATCATCCCTGTTGATGCGTCTTATGTTCTCTGAAGGCCCCAGAATGGTGAGACCGAGCGGTGTGCCCTGGTACGCCGTGGCGTGGAGGTAATCGAAGACGACTTCCTGAATCACAAGGACAGTGATGCTTAATTACCGACAGTCAAACAGTCGCATCAAATACAATGTTGGATACTCCTGTCATTGGCATACTTCCTGAGAGTACCGGCATGTCAGACACATATATTCATGACGTCACGCCTAAGAATACAAGCTTATGAAGAGTTGTGGGCTACCTGTTGATTTTGTTCAATTTCTTCCATTTCCCTGAGAATCACCCCTCTTTCCCTTTCAATCTCCGCCTCTCCCAAGGTGCTGTTTTGTATGATGTCGGCGAGAATTTCAACAGCTGCAGTTAATGCGATAAAAGTCGTCAGCTCCCGCAGCAGGGCGTGAGAAAAATTGAAACTTTGAAACACACGTCAGGCGATAGACGTTAAAGTTGGACTCAAGAGACAGACTCACGGGTCCACGCAGTTTACATTTAACGCACCTCTTGGTAAATCTTTGCTGAATGCTTTGGCATAATAAACAGTCTGTTCCCTGGAAGTGTAAGCATTTAAATGGGCACCCATATTCTCAACCTCAAGTTCCAGATCAAGTTGGCTCCTGTTATGGGTACCCTAAAAACGAAATAACGCAGGAATTGCCAATTGCTAATGTGTTTCAAAACAAAACTAGATTCACACAATCAGACATTCATATATAATACTCAAACGATTAAGCTCTACCTTAAAAGCCATGTGTTCTAGAAAATGAGCAGTTCCATTGTTTTCACTAGTTTCATATCTGCTTCCAGCATCTATCCACAGACCAACAGTACACGTAGAAAGTCCAGAATCTTCTGATGCCACACGCAAGCCATTAGCGAGCTTCGTCACTCTTGTTTCTGGGGTGTTGACCAAAGCTGTTGCAGGCTGTGTTGATGAGAATCTTTTCGGCAATACCTGAACAACATCAAGAACCATTTCATAGGTTAATTTTTTGACAAAGACTACTTCAAAATCGGCATGACCCAAGCAATTTCTTCTAGTCAGCAATTATTGGGAGAAAATACAGTATGACTATAAACATACAAATGCCAAACAAGAGTCCTGCGTTTACTATTTCTTAGCGCTTGGTGCAACTAAACACCTGATGTAGTCCTTATCTGGAACTACCAACTTGAAGGCAAACATCATAAGCCACCAAGGTGTGCACTGATTGAACAGTACTGCTTGCAAGTACAAATGCACTGAATTATTTTTAACACATGAACAGCATTGATGGCCTCATGTCTACTTGAGCAGCATTTATACAGAGGTCTATTGGCAATATGTAGGATAATTTTTTTTGTGTAATACTAATTCCAGGGTTGCAGAGTTGGCAATTAGGAGTGAAACGAATTTGAGTCAGAGCCTGTCAAACTGTCGTGATTTCAACTACAATTAATTTTCAATTGCTGTGCAAGTTTATAGTAAACCAAGTTGGTTAACACCATCCCAAGAGCAAAAGGAGCATTCCACAGAAACATCACATTAAGTTCAGATAAAAGAGAAAAAGACCTGCCAAGACGCATATCATGTTGTGCAGCAACAATAGCAAGGCACTCGAGCGTTCTGAAATGTACTTACTACAGGAAAGGTTTAGCATGGCACTTTTCGGGAAAAAATGAAGTACATTCTGAAACGTAACATGGCACTCTGCGCAAAATAACTAAGTACGTTCTGGAACATAACTTGGTGCCAAAAGTGCTATGGAAAAAAGCTGAGTTTATAACATCAGAACCAGTACTATTTGAACAATTAAAGTGCAAATATATGGCAAAGTTTCATCAATCTGAAAAACTGCACAAAACAACATCCCAACCAACAAATAAGCAAAAATACACCAACCTATCAAGTCAGACAAAACCAAAAATGAAAAAGAACATATGCATCAACTAGAGCTTGACTGATACGTTTGTGGGCTGATGCCAATTACAGTATAAATGCTTTTGCATTAATTAAACTGTAGTTAGGAGACGTTACAATGCTTATTAAACCAACTCAAAAAATGGCTGTACACGATAAGGAACAAAACATGAACTATTAACAAATGTGAGGTAGTAACCATTTGGGCTTCTGAACACTCCATGCAAAACAATAGTGAGGTGGCTTTTTCATAAGGAAATATTGGTGATATATATATATATATATCTGCAAACTTTTACCAATACGAATTACATCAGCATCATTATATCAGCCAATTGACATTGGAATGCTGATGTATCAGTCAAGCTCTGACAACAACCATTTTTATGAAAAATATCTTGTAACTTACATTTCTAGGTTGAAAAGAACATTTTCGCAATGATCTGGTTAAGTGGGAGATAGCTGCAGAAGCCATTTTGTCACCAGTACAAGGTGTGATTACATGCAAACGTTCTAGCCCAATGGTACTGGAAGTTTGAATAGAAAAATGTTTTAAACCATGACATGCACGCATAGGAAACATTTCAATACAGTACTGCATAAATACAACAAAAAAAAGTTATTGCCTAAAATATAAAGAATATAATTATCTTATTGGTGGATTAATTATGAATTTTGCTGATTTTTGGTCATAACTTTTGAACCCGAAACAGCAGCAAGTCATCTAAACCATCAAAAGACTCAGATTTTAGCCTAGTTTCCATTAAAAACTTGAATGAAATACTAATTTCTAGTGGTTTGGGCCTAGTGCCAGATGAAGTGGGCCAAGAAGGCCTAAAGCTACTCCACTTATGATGTCACTCACGAAAAATCCAAAACCAAAAACTTTTTTTGTTCATTGCAGATACGAAGACTTGCTGAGTCTTTTGAGTGTTTGAACAGCTCTCTAGCACTTACGGTGCCAGAGTTATGCCTGTGTAAACCACATGCGACCCGGCTGTTTTCACACAAACTGCTGGATTTAGACCAACTGCGAAGTGTTTAACAATATGTCAAGATAATCCTCTATTTCTCACAGTTGGATATGGTTAGAATTTTAGGATAAAATTAATTGCTTTGCAGCCTGTCAGTGATAATCCACAATTTATGCACCCTGTGATATTCAGCAGGTTCCCCATCCCTGCTCTAAACCCTAACTCCAATGCCTAACTCTAAACCAACTATGTCCAACCCAAATGGCTTACTGAGCCAAAAAGTATGTCACTATCTTGATCAGGGCCGCACAGTGAATGACATATCATTGACGGCCACACATTGAATGGCTTACTTTGATTTTAGCAAACTAAATTTAGCTTAACACTTTCACGTCTGGGTTAAATCAAGCGGTTTGCACGAAAACAGGATTGCACAGGGCTTTGCATGGGAATTTCTCCGGTCCGGTAAGCGTTACAGACCCAGTGAAAAGCTCAAAAGACGCGGCAAGCCTTGTAGTTTGCATTCGAAAAATATTTGTTTGGTTGGGGAGTCCGATTTTGTTGTGAGTGACGTCATAAGTGGACGACTTTTAGGCCACCTTGGCCAACTTCACCTGGCCCTGGGCCCAAACTGCTAGATGGTAGTATTTTTCTGAAGTTTTTTATTGGAAACTAGGCTACAATCCGAGTCTTTTGATACTTTGGATGACCTGCTGGGGTTTCGGGTTCAAAAGTTATGATGTAAAGTAATAAAAATATTTGACAACTTAATTAATTTGTTTGTTTTAGATTTTGGGCCTACCAGCCCTGCCAAACGTCTTGAATCTGGTGACTGCCTGATGCATTGCCGTCTTGCTGAACTTCAGTTTTTCAGATAACACCTTTCTGAATACCTCTCTTCATGCAGTGTATCAATTTTTGACCTCTCTACAACTAAAGGCCCTTTTTTGTCCATGTTTTCAGCAGCAAAACTTGCAATAATTTCTTATTGTTTTTTGTTTCCAAGACAACCAGATCGTTAAAGCTCATTCTTAAAGGTTGTAATAGCAGCATCAGTTATGTAACAAAGTTCTTCCAACATAAAATGCAACGTGATGAAACAAATGATACAATTTTCCTGACTTGCTGTAAAAATCCTAATTTTAAGCAGGTGGTATTAAACTTTTGAGCATGACTATACAGGTGAAATATATATTCAGTAAGATCTTAGTGTCTGATTCTTTGCTGGGAAAGGCTTTGTTTCGATAGACAGTATTAGCCACACAGCCCTAGTAAGTCAAATATCATTGAAATGCAGGTCAATATGCAACTATTATGAGGTAATGATATCTTTTACAATTCATAACATTACAATTACCAACCTGTCTTCTAGGCTAGGCTAATGCTGCAGTACTCTCTGTGAGCACAAAGGATGTGTTAGTGTTTGATTTGTTGCAAGCATAGACTGTAATTCAGTGGCAAGTAAGGTTAGAAGACTGCATTGTGGAAGTAATTAGTAAGTGTAGTATTAACAAAAATGAGTGTCAAAAGAAAAGTGTCAGAGGAAAATAGAGAGTTCAATTCCGACTGGGAGGAAAGGTATCTCTTCGCGAATAACCACGGTAAACCACAGTGTCTGGTCTACTTGCCAGTAATATCCGGTCCGAAAGAGTTTAATTTAAAGTGATGTTATAGCACCAAACATGAGAAACATTCAAAAAATACCACAGAACTTCTATGGAAGCAATTTTCAAAGAATTGAAGGGCAACTATTACAAGCAAAAGAAAACAATTATTCATTTTGCCAAAACTGATTCAGCTGCAGACCCGAAAGCTTCATATGAAGTTGCGCTGACATCCACTAAACATGGGAAAGCTTTTCTGTACAGGGAGATTGTAAAGGAGTGTGCCATTAAGATGGCCCTAGCTTTTGGTGATAAAAAACTAGCTAAAAATTTTGAAAATGTGTCTGTACCTCATCAAACCAGTGCAAGAAGAGTGGCAGAATTGAGTGACATGACTTTGCAATTCAAAGAAGTTATCTGGCGGTGCAAGTACTTCTCTCTAGCCTTGGATGAAAATTCTACATCAGTGACATTAGCCAGCTTTTCATTTTCATCCGCACAGCTTACGGAAGCTTGCGAAGAATTACTAAAAACTGTTTGCGAAGAATTACTAAAAACATCTACACTTCATGGGGCTACAAAAGGTATTGACATATAAGCAGCCTCGTGACAACTGTTGATGCTTATGGAGGTTTTGAGAGGTGTGCAGATGGTGCCAGGGCAATTACACGGCAAAGGAATGGACTGGACCAGTGGTATTGTAAAGGATCATGGTATGGACTGCCCAACATTTCATTGTATCATTCACCAAGAAGCACGATGTGCAAAACTTTTGCAGGTAAGTGACGTTATGATTAGTGTTGTAAATATAGTCAACATCATGAAAGGGGGAATAGGGCCCAGAGACATAGAAAATTCATCCAGTTATTAAAAGACGTGGGTGCAGAATATGAAGATGTGCCACTATTAGAGCTCGGCCGATAAGGTTTTTTTGGGCCGCTACTGATGTTTTTCATTTTTCATTGCCGATACCGACATTTTTGTATTACTCAAGCAGTATCTATTTTGCCTATAACCAAATATTTTCAAAGTACAACTGAAAGGCATTACAGTGCATATTTTTCTTCAAGCCACATGAACAAAAAAATAATTACACAAGTTACAATTATTTTATGAGGCACAATACACACTTCTGGAGCTACTTTGCCANNAGCCGAACATGATTGGCTGAACTGGTCGCATGACAAATTTGGACAGCATGACTGTCTCAGTTGACTGTGACATTTGTAAATGGGTAAGTCTGATAGACAAGTAATGTCATGGTTTGAGTGCTGGCAAGCTGTTAGCAGCTTCTCGTTTGCATTGTATGAACTTAGGCTGAACCTAAACCCTTGTCTCGTTACGTATTGTACTTGTCACGTGACCATTTCAACCAGCTGTGTTTGACTAAAGGTGAAATATATTCTGATAGGATGGTTTCATCCGTCGTGCCTACTGCATTTCATAGCAATTTCTAGGACTCACAGTAGTCTAACTCTAAATTAAAAAGTGCACAATCAGCAAGCATGTGTTGCGTATAAGTGGGCCTACTCCCTGTGTAGACATCTGTGCCTACGTTCAGATGTCGTAAGTAAAAAAATTGTGTGACACATTAAAACCATCACTTCACTACGATGAAGAACTGTACAATATCGAATTCTGAGCAAACCTGGGTCCTGCTCGCTGTGACGTAGGCACTTTTTTATGCTAGCTGAACAAAGGACTGTCTAGCCTAGAGAGACTTAGGTAAAACAGCCAACCAACACAAAAGCACGTAACCTAGTTTGTTCACAGACAATCATTTGCTTACTGTGCCAAAACCTACGAGTGAATGTTACGTCATGGAGCGTTTTGTCAGGACTGTTGCACAGCGGTCTGATTATTGTGCATGAAGGCTCTGTGCTCTAGAAACAGGACAGACCATTTGCGCTAATCAAACAGAGTCAGAGACAAAGTAGCAACTTGGGTTTCCGAACACTCCATGCAGAGCAACAGCGTAACACTATGAGCGAATATTGCCGATATATATCGGCGGAATTTTGCCGATACGATACATTGGCAACTTGTCATACTGGCTGATATTGGCGTGCCGATACATCGATCGGGCTCTAGCCACTATTCTCAAAAATTCAGTGGTTAAGTGCAGGCAAAACACTGGTGACATCCATGATGAGTTTAATGATAGATTCGCTGATTTTGATTTGCTGAAAATAAAATGGAGCTTTACAACAATCCCCTAAAAGTAGACATAGAATCTCAACCCCCATACCTTCAGCAATAATTATGCAAATTGCAGTCAGATCCTTTTCTTTTGTCAAAAAAGAATGAGAGTTAAGGCACCTTTTGGAAGCTTGTGAGCAAAGAGCAGTTTCCCCGCTTAACACTTTGAGAGCCGGCGTACGATGTATTCGTACCTAGATTTCAGCCTAAAACCAGCAGTTTTCAGTTGCCTTACCAACGCCGTAGCTCCTTCGCCGATTGCGCTAGAGAGCTGTTCAAAGGATCAAACAGATCGGCCAGTCTTCTAGTCTGCACTGAAAAAAGCATTTTTTGGTTGGGTATTACGGATTTTTTGTGAGTGACGTCATGAGTGAAGTGGTTTTTGGGCCATTTTGGCTCATGTTACCTGGCCTAGGGCCCAACCCCTAGGCCTAAGTATTTTTCTGAAGTTTTCATTGGAAACTAGGCTCAAGTCCGACAAAAAGTCTATAAAGACAAAAGTCTATGGAAATCTGACAATAAAAGACAAAAGTCTATGGAAATCTGCACAAAAACTTTTTAACAACACAGGCATCACAATCACAGACCAAGGAAGGTGAACGTCACAACGGAGCAGTGATTGGGAGAAAATCATTCAGGGAACAGTTAATCAAAAACAAGGTTGAGGGTTGGGTAAATGACCTTCAGCTGCTCTCTAAATGTGCACATTGCACAGGATGATCCTGTCCTCAAGCAGCATATTCAGCATTCACCAAAGGGATATGCTCCAGTTGGACCCATTTCCACAGAACAGTGTTGGACACGATTGATTTATACGAACTCCTGGAAAACACCTTCAGAGACCAGCTAATCCCCGCTCTTGCAGGACGATAAGCATGTGATGCGGAAAGGCAACTGCTGACTCTTCCTCTCAGGTATGTTGGGGTAGGTCTGACAAATCCTCAGACAACCGCCAAGACAGAATACACTAACCCCATACTGATCACTGCAAAACTAACAGACCAAATCTTCAACCAAAAACTCAACCTTCAATACATACAACCCTTCAGACCAGCAATATACCAGAACCATGAAAAGCAAACTACAACAAACAAAAGAACGAAGAATGCCGTAATTGCCAGAACAAATTATATGAGGAACTGACCCCTGAGTCACAACAACATATTAAACGGAAATGGAAAAAGGAGCATCTTCTTGGCTCTCAGCCTTGCCAATTAAAGGCATTAGATAGATATGCACTAAACAAACAAGAATTCACAGATGCCAACTTCTTTGTCTTCACAACAAGTAGAGCGTTGGCACCATAATGTACCAGAGTCAACAAAAGACTGGCTGAAAAACGCAGAGAGCCATATGCATCTGTCATGACATATATTAGAACAAAGCTCAGACTTACACATCTGAGGAGTACCCTTGCTGCAATACTAGGCTTTGGAGGCAAACGCAGCGATGTTCATATTGACTTAAGTTGGATTTCTAGGCCTGCAATTTTATAACGCAAGATAATGGTGCCAATGTCATGGGTCATGACAGTATCATATGAATGAAATAATAATATTTATAGAACTAAATACTACATTCTTCAGTCCTCAAATAACCTTGTTTTGTTTTTCATGTACCTGACACTTAGTTACTGGAATACTGCTTTGTTTACTGCTAAACTTTATTATAATCTGTTTTTATAATCTGTTTCTACCTCTGCTTATTCAACCTCATCTGGTGATGCTTTATGCTTGGTGGGACCTAAAGTACTAATGCCACTGTGGAACTGGCATTCCACTGTGGTTGCGATAGGCCTACTACATCTTCATGATTTGCGTGAATATAACTTGTTTTTGCCATTGATTACTTTTGTTTGAAAATGTTATGTCTGTTACATTGCTCTCTGCCTCATATTCCTTTTATATTGTTGCTTCTTCGAGTAAGGGTCAACAGCGTCGGTACCACCAGCATAGGGTTGTACCTCCAATGTAGGGTTGATTTATAAAGCAACTGTTTGCACCTCCAGTGTAGGGGTGGCTTAAGGATGCAATTGTTTGTATCTCCAGCGTAGGGAGTTGATTTAGAAAGCAACTGTTTGTACCGCAAGCTTAGGGAGTTAATTTAGAAAGAAACTGTTTGTACCTCCAGCACAGGATGGCTTTAGAAAGCAACTGTTTGCACCTCCAGCGAAGGGGTGGCTTAAGAATACAAATGTTTGTACCTCCAGCATAAGGAGTTGATTTACAAAGCAACTGTTTATACCGCCGGCGTTGGAGGCACAAACAGTTACTTTTTAAATCAACTCCCTACGCTGGAGGTACAAACAGTTGCTTTTTAAATCAATTCCTACGCTGGTGGTACATTCCTACACTCGAGGTACAACCCTACACTGGTGGTACTGATGCCGCCGACCAGTCCTCGCTTCTTCTCGCCTGTGTGTGCACGATTCACCTGCTCATCTACAGTGTACATGCCTCAACTCTTCACCCATTGCTTGCCTGCTATCATCTGTGTTGTGTGAATGATAACTTAATCGTTTTTTAGGCTCTTTTTCTATAATTCCAAGCCAAGTCGACAGCAGTAAATCAAAAGAGTCAGAGATCAGGTAACAAATTAAAAAAATGACAATTAGGGATCAATACCACAACAATATTCTAAAGACCTCAAAGGTTTCAAGCAATGTTGAACATGAAACCACGCTGTATTCTTATCATAGGTCATGCGATTGACAAGATATTTAACCAATGCACAAGTTAACACTGCACAACTGAGGGAACAATGAATCTTACAGAAAGAACGAGGATTCGGAAGGCAATAGCTACACATTGATACAGGGCAAGTGGTAGGCAGTGATGGTGGTGAGTACGTCAAAAGTAGCTAGAAAAAGAATAGGTAAAATTAGATCAAACTTGCACACAGGCCAATATGATATGCTGGCAGCATTTNCCCTGGCCACAGCCAGGGACAGACGCTGGTGGAGCCACTGGCGCTCCCTGGGGTNGCCAGACACATCAACAAGTTTCTTCGTAAGACCACTCAAAAAAGGGGAAGTGGACTTGCCATACACACCAGTGGTCTCATGAATCAATAACAAGAAAGTATCAAAATGGCAAAACAAAAAATACAAACCCACCAAAGTACAACCATAAACGCAATGTTCATTTGCATAACAAACACATTGATACTATAGATGATGGTGGGCATCAATGATTAAATCG
>JGI24021J15306_10009101_pt1 | contig 12266 bp, 10 predicted proteins | sample Ectturendosymbi1_FD_15306 | JGI IMG/M metagenome (IMG submission 15306)
CCATTGGTGATTCAACGCGATGTACTTGTTTGCGAATAGTCCGACCGTCGACATGATAGCCTGCAAACCTACATAACCGCAGTCGGTCGCTGTTTCCTGTGGCGCATTCGAACACCCAACGCTTTTGTTCGTCGTCATTCTAATTCCGACTCTACATCGAACCGTTACGTTACGTGTTTCTGACTTCACGCTCAAGTGTATCGGCGTTTTTGTTGTACATCTGAATATAGTCGAAAGAAGCAGTCAACTTAGAGTACTACTGGAGAGTTATTAGCGGAGAAAGTGGTGAGAGCCTTGACTGACACCGACATGACTAACAGAAGCTGCAACCGTAATCGGCATCCACTGAGCATTCTGAAAAATGGGTCACGTCATAAATTTTCAAACACTCCTACTGAAATTGAGCAGCCTACGACTTCCCACTCCTGGGTTAACTTTACCACACATGGGTTTAAAAATGCACCAAGTAGTCGGCTTAGTGTGAGCGTTAAAACGTACCGTTCCAGAAGTTCTTTTGTGAAAACCGCAACGACCTGTTCCACGGAAAAAGCGCTTTCCATCAACCATTTTGGTTGGATTGGGTGCTGCAACTGTGTGCAAGATTGGTTTCTAGAGCGATCTGTTTCGATTCGTTTCTGCAGCAGTCAGGTTCAGTGAAACCAGCCCGTGGCCTGATGGTCAGTGCGTTCGCTTCGGTGTTGGCAAGTCTGGAGTTCGTCTCTAGGTCGAGTCTCCAAGAGACCTTGTAAATTGGTGTAACCTTCTTGCCTGGCGAACGGTGTGTAGAACAGCTGCGGGAACAATCTCTTACGTGTGTTGTTATCCGTTGCGCTATGCAGTTGTCTATACGCATGTCAATCATGCAAATATGGCGTGGTGCTACACAGCTATATTGCTTGTAAGTCGCCAAAAATCAGGAGCTTAGCGCTCTGAAACGCAGTTTGTATATTCGACCGTTGAAACGCATGATGTGCGACCGTTTGCATTTGCTTGCGATGCGTTGTGATCGTCTAATACTGTTGAGAATTTGAGTTATTAAAGGCCTCTGGCTGGGCGATGAATCAGTAGTGGCTCAGTGTGACTTGGACTGTATAGTTTTGGTATTTACGTAACAGGTGTGCTGTAGCAATTTGGCCGTAATGGTGGTAGAGGAAAACCTGTAGAAACTGGTTAAAGACTTTCAGCTGTGGTAAAGAGAAACCTATGTTCTGATGCTATGTCCATCAACTGAGCCGCAGGCGCTGAAGTCAAAACACTGACGAACTTTCCGTTGAAGTGGATTGCACTTAAATGTGCAAGGCATCACCGACGAAAATCAGTAAACTGTTTCGTTCCCAGCAAAACAACCCAAGCGCGACGATAAAGTTATTAAATGGCCTTACGAACATGGTCTCAGGAAATGTTTCCCATGACCGCCTTCATGCACACTGTTTTAAATCGGGTGTGGTGGTGACAAGAGTTTTCCTCAGATGTAAGAGCCAAAGCCATCGCAAAACCATGCTGAAAATAGCTCGGCTTAAAGAGGAACAATAGCTTTACTGAGAACTTACAAAAATTCCAGGCACGGTTGGCAAAGAAAGATAGCAAGCAAGAAACGTTGAGCCATATACAAACAGCCAAGCAAAGCTACTGTCGAAAGATAGTCTTATGAAGAATTGGAGGGAAATTACCACCAAACATTAAACAATCTTGTTGACCAAGTGATGGCAATCGATCAGACTAGATCACTAACAGCTGCCACTGAAGTGAGGAAACCAAGCAACGAAATAGCGTATACTGTAGAAGCACAGTTGCGAAATCTTACGCCCTGACCCTTTCCAATTCGGACCGCAGCGAAAAGAACCTACGGATACCAATCCCACAGCTGCTCGCAAGCGGGCCACGCTCTGATTAGCTTCGACAAAGTATACATCCTTCACAATCGCCAGACCTTGAAGTTTGATGGGAACGTTATTGTAATCCACGTTAGGAAAACGTTCATCACAGTTGCTAATGAATGCAATGCAGCCGTTATTAATCTTGTTCTACTTCACGGAAATTAATAATTTCGGGAAATTGAAGCGCACTATTCAGAGACAGCGACTGAATACCAAGCTCACGAAGTAACTTCTGACGGTGTTGTACGCTTTGTTGAAAATGAAGCGAGGGCAGTACAGCTTGCGTGCTGGAAGGGTGCCGGCAATGAAGTGCGTATTTGAGCATCGTATCTGTAGGGCAGTAGCCAACTTCAAAAAGTGACAAGCAACTGTGTTCTAATCTATATTAAGGATTCTCTACAACAGGGAAAGGGCCCTTTTTGTCCAAGGGCCAAATAAGCTATTACTCAACAGTCCGAGGGCCGGACATCTTACACAAAGTGATTTTTTCGGGAAATTTTACATTCTACCAAATCAACAAATTTTTCGTATTTATATTATTTTTCCTTATTGGCAAAATGTCTTCGCGGGCCGGGTTTGGCCAGCGGGACGTAGTTTGGAGACCCCTGCTTTACAACTTAGTCTGGTGAACGGTTATAACTGCGACAGTGTCTTGCACGTATACAACTGTACAAAGGTCGCTTGATCGACAATGCGGATTCAGTGGCAGTTCGTTCATAACTCTGTTGCATGAAACCAACTGCGTTTAGTCTCATACAGTAAAAGCTTGCCGGTTACTCGTACTCGAAGTGAAATCTTAGGGTGTTGGGTCACTCTTATCTTCGTGGTGATATTTTTCTTGAATACATTTTCCGTGAAGTCCTACATTGGATAGAAATCGTACTCTGGTGCGCCGGACGCAAAGGGTTGGTCACAACCCTTCTCCAACTCAAACCTATAGCAACTGGTGATATAACCAAAATCCCCTGATCATGGGGCGAAAGTTGATGGGCTTTATTTTGCTTTAGGCCAGAATGTCTGTGGTGACTTGCTGCGGGTAATCGGAGGCGAACCCTCGGTGTCATTTGTAAGCTGGACCAAGTTTCAGCCGGAATCGTAAATTGTTGTAATCGCTCACTCCCTACACCCTTGCTCTTTTGTTGCCTTGAGCCAATTCGGGCGCGTTAACACTGGAAGCTTCCTGCGGAGGAGCAGTAAGTTGTGCCAGTGCTTGTTCGCTGAACGAACAGCATTCAGTGGTTGTTGGTTTGGTTGCTTTACTTGTGTTAAAGCTTTCGCTGGCATGTTTGTTTTTTTTTGGAACTAAAAATGCATTGAATATCACCTGCCAAAGTGCACCAGGCTTATTAGCGTGTGAAGTCTTACCAGCAACTTCGCGTCAGCTTGCGCGATCGCACGCCAAAGTTGTCGTACGGCAACAAACATTGAATAAAGTCACTTCATCGATTTCGCAGGAAAGAACAAGGGATGTTTACAGTAAAATCACAAACTAGTGACATGTCTAAAAGCTTGCTGCGTACTGAAACTGTATTCTACTCGTGCATCAAACTTCTCCAAAACGTGTCCTACGAGAATCACTGGTACTCTTGCTTTATTCCTGGCAGCGAATGAGCAGAAACGGCCAACCGTCAAAACAATGTAGTTTTTCGACATGCTACCACTGAACATTAAAAGAGAAGTATCATCAACACCAACGCACCTGTTAATCTCTTCCAGTTCAAACGACTCGAGCTGGGCAGAGGCCAGGGAGACATGTGGGGGTATTGCCGGTTCCTATAGCAACAAGAAAATGTAAATCGCTATTTTTCCGGCGCAATTAACATACGCACACTTGAGTTTTCTACCTTTATCTTAGGCTGCGGAAACTTTTCGGAAATTGGCGTTTCCGGAAGCAAGCCGGTATTAGGCTCTGGCTTGTTGAGTTGCTGTTCGACAAGACTTCCGCTGATCGGTGCACATTCGGGATCATCGGCATCATTGGCCACTCGCACGTTTTGTGTAACTACAGTAGATTTGTGTAGAATTAAAATGGATTTGTGATACCAGGGCACACGCACTACGCAGGATGACACAAACTTCCGCAAACATATTCGTTTTCTGTTTAGGCTGCTGTTGCTCCAGAATATATAAGCGTAAACATATAAACACACTGTTTAAAATCCGGACAGGATCGGAAGGTCCTCCTGATAAGCACGCTGTTTCCGTAAAAACTGACGAAGTCACTAAAATCATGTTACCAACCAAACATCTTTTCCTGAGGTACTTTTTTTCACTGCAGTTCAAAATTCAAGCAATTTTATGGAAACAATTTAAACACTCTTGTTTTCTGCGCAAAACTGCTGGCTAGTTTTTGAATCAGCTCCCACAAGGATGTAGCTACGAGCGTACAGAAGCATCCACCGCAGCGCGTGTGATATCAGTTGTGGATAATTGGTTGATAAAAACAACTTGCAATCGCAATGAAGTTTGCAACGATACAAGCACGCTCGAAACAAACGGTTCAAAACAAATGAAACCCACCATCCGCGGCAACTTCCTCTTCTTGCAGATTGGGCAGGAGGAGTTCGAAGGACGATTGGCGAGATTTGGAAAACTGACGCCGGCGCAGCTTGGCGACGCGCGCCACAGAAGCGCGCTTTGTAGTATTTGGCGTTTCCACGTTCGCCTGAAAATATAAAGCAGGTTCGAACCACACATTTCCAAAAAACTCGCACTACAGATATGCATTTTAATAATTCAGCAACATTTGAAAGTTGTACAACGAAAACAGCGATAGATTTACGTTCGGCTAGAACAGGTCCAGTCCACACAATCAATAAATACTGAAGCTTTTTTTCTGGCTCGAAAAACATGAATTGACTATTGTGCTTTCGTATACCTTTTGATGCATCCCAGTTAATATTTAGAAACTATTTTCACGCACAGTCAGAGTAATTGTCAAACGGATGAAATGCCATAGCAATGCACCTGACGGCGTAATTACCAGGCTCGTCCATGGGGGACACTTTCTGTCCCATCCCATGGAAATATGTCAATTAAACACAGATTATACTGGTGACGAAAGCCACAGCAAGCAGACCCGATCTTATAGGTCTAAAATTGAAAATATTCACTATCTGTGGTTCAGATTAACCTGTCTTCGGACAAGCTGTTTCTTCTGAAGCGCAAAAACACACCCGTGCTTTCGACACCCGCTATTTCACAAATCCTGGCTCACCAACGCAAAAGGCTGTTCAAACTTAACGACTTTCGGCAGCGTTTCGGCAAACATGGATGGCAAATTAATCAATATGCAATGTCGGTACGCGAACGGGACAGGGCGCCGATGCTAAAAAATAATGTAACAATTCTCACATATCGATTTACATATCGGACTGCGTTGGTCGTAAGTACAGGCAGGCTACGTTATCCTATCAGCGAGAAGACAATGCAGCAGTGCGCTGCGCAGTCGGCTAACCCGACGTTTCGCTGAAAAAAGTCATCGTCTGTCACAGAAAACGCTTCATTGCTAAATCTGGACGACGTATTTAATAAATCCGCACACCAACATGTTACGCAGATTGACATTGCTTTGTCGTGCAGATTTATGTATTTTCACCTATATGTCGTGAAGATTTGAACACCTGCGGCGGAAAGTTGAGCACCTTTGTCTCCTAATGGTTATTATGCGCATCGAATCGCCAATAGATGCGTAAAGCAAGAGCGGACTAAACGGAATTTTTAGTGGACCTAACGGAGTGGGCAATCAGCGCAATCCACAAAAAGCGACAATTCACAATTTAAGTCGACTGATTGTACGAAGAACGTGAAAGCAACCAGTTGAAGTTGACAAAAAACAAAACGTACATTTGACCACCGACTGGACTAATCTGCTGAGCTTCACGTACAACAACGACAAATCGAATACTTGCCCTATTCTGGTGGTTGCCTATATGCTATCACTACAACGCCAGAAATAAAATCTGTGTTCAGCTACGAGCGCAAAGTGTGAGATTATGAGACAGATTACCATTCACTTGTCTCAACTGTTTACGGCAGCTATTTTTTTGTACGATATACCTCTTTGCATAAGCACTTAAGCTTAAGTGCGAAACGCCCAACCAGCACCAAATAAGTACACATGGCTGCCTGCAATTTCGATAATTTGGAATTATATTTTTCCGGGTGAAAAAGAGAACGACAAACAAAGCTACCGTAAGACGCTTTGAAATTGATGAGACCGCAAACAAATTTGAGAAGAACAGCTGGCATTTGTGAACCCACGAGTCATGGGTCACTTTGGCTCAAATTGATCCGATGACGACGATTCCTCGCTTTTTCATGGTATCGACGATGCAAACGCATATGGAAGATTGAAGTGGGAATAGCGTAGGCGCATAGAATGCGCAGGATAGCAAGACTGCACAACAAAGCTGCGGTTGTACAGGACAACTGCAGTTTTTTCTGCAATTGCAGAACTTTGCAAACCATAGAAAACTCGACACAAGTCATCAAAATACTTCCAGTGCACGCGTTATTCAACAAAAAGCACAATCAAAACGACTGAAACTAATCAAGTCAACAACACACGAAGTATCTCCATAAAACACAAAACAGGACAAAAAAACACTGAAAAAGAAAAAACAGCGACCAGCTTCTATCGCCAATTTGCAATTTGTAGACAGTGACACACATTGCACACTGAACTCAACACTGTCAAACCACACGTTAGTCAGTAACTGCAAATGCAGCCATGTCAGCAACAATATGTTGACAGGAAATACCCGCGCTTCGAACAAATACGAGTTGGCCAAATGACATGCACTGAAAAGGGTTCATCGAGCACGGGAAGCACGGTGCGTGCGTGCAACATCTGTACCAAAAGGAAGTGTTGCTCTTGAGCGGCGCGCACGAACTACTGATGAAGAGCTTGCGAATCAAACGACCATGATAGACCCCCGACGAACACTACACGGAAGCTACGGCGTACCTTGCTCTGTTTGAGCACATCTTCACTGACGTCCTCTACAGACGGATGATGCTGTTGCTGCTGGTGACGATGCGCTAGCCATTCCTGAGTCTTGTGAATGCTCTCGTTGAGGGCGTCGGACGACTGTGGCGTGATGGAAGAGTGTTCTGCAAAGAAAGGCACGGTGATGGTTTTTGCTGTTATTAAATTACAAAGTGCGCTTCACAGTCGGGACTCCGGCGACTAACAAATGCTGCGATTTCATGTCCACTTGAGACATTGCCCGCAAGCTTGGCCTCTTAGCCCACAAGTAGCGCATGCGTTTCCATTTTCAGTCTTGGCCAGCAAGCTTTGCTGCTGAGATGTTGTCTAGGCAGTCGAGTGAGCTGGTGTTGAAGATTGCTGTACTGATGCAATGAAATGACATTTTGGCTTACACCATAGCTGTCTGTACATCCCTTCTTGGTGTTTCGAACTGAGCAATCGAATGTCATTCTTTAACAGTTGTTTTGCTTGTGTACAGAAATTATTGTCGGCAAACACCATACTTACTGGCTCGTAGACTATGCTTTGCTGCGCCGAAAAGTGAGAACATGTATCCTAACTGTTTTGATTGTTTTCTGTTGCAACTGGTGTTGCATAAAGTGGCATTGGTTCGTGCAATGCAAAACATTGCTTGCAGAAGATCCCGCAGGTACTGGATGCGAAACAGACTAGATACGGAACATTTCACATGCTACAGCCTAGAAATGATGCTGCAACACCTACAGCTAGGAAACCAAAATCGTTAAAGGTGCTGAAGAATTGCGCCAAAAACTATCATTGAAGCAATACCAGACGAATGATCGTACAGTAGAAGAGTCAACATTTTGCACTGCTGCTGTTTTACCCAAAATTTGGGATACAGTGTTCGCTACTTCGTGAGGTCAAATGTATCGTTTACAAATACACTGTATTACGTCAAAACGTCAAATTTATTTCCTAATTGTGGAGCTTGAGCTACAATGGTTACTATATTATTTAAACCCTCCGCAACACCATAACACTGCACTACAAGCAGTTTACAGTCAGGCCTACTGAATATACTGCGTTTGCAGGCCTACATTTCCCGCTACTCATCCTCAACGACGTGAAGGCCAAGCAAGTTTTAAGCCAGTGGTTCTCAACCTTTCATGGTTTGTGGCCCCCTTTCCCCTTCAACTGGCGTATAATTAATATTGCTACACTTGGGTTTTGCAATATTACGGTAGAGCTAATTAGTAAAAGCTTCTGCTCGTGGCCCCCGGAGAACCGCTCATAAGCCCCCAAGGGGGGCCCGAGGGCCCCGGTTGAGAAACCCTGCTTTAAGCCATCTGATTTGATGGCTCGCGTGCGTAACTTGCGTCACTTCCATATATGGAAGCTTGGCCCAGAAAGTGGACATGGAAACGCAGTAAAATATGCAAAGGACAATACCGTCCTAAGAAAATAGCACGGCCTACCGACAGCGCGCATTTATAAAACGGCTGCCGCTTGTTTTTAGTAAATAAATTCTACCTAGTTAATCCATGTGACCAAAATTTCAGTTATGAAAACAATACAGCACCCTCGTCGGCTGCAATAAACATGAAACTACATCTTTGAATTACACAGAAGGTCCATTTCAATTCAAGCTGAGGATGCCTAGCTCAGCAAGCGAAATACACACTCTGGTAAAATCAACGTGAATGATTCTTTGCCAAAAACAGGCTTCGATCACAAGATACATACATAGAAACATTTTTCAAACAACGGCTAAGCAATTCAGAACACTTAAAAACCGAAAACAGCAGCTTTTGTGAAACTGAGGCTATTGCACCATTCCAAACAGCGCCATCGATCCAGCACTTAGTAACCAGCCCATGTGCTTGAAGCTAAGAAACGTCCGATCGATTTCGCTGAGCACTCAAACGTTCCACGCCCGATCGCACTTTATATTAAAGTACCAGGGTTGCGGAGTCGGAGGTAAAATATCCGAGTCCAACTCCGACCTTTCCAAAATTTTCGACTTCTTAACATAAAGGGAATGAAGTTTGGCTGTTAACAATTTTACAGCAATTAGCAATCAATGGAAATCGTGGTGCACAGCAAGAATTCTGTTTCAACATAAGTTGTAAAATAAATTGTAACATTTTAACAGGAATTCCAAACTTAAGAGTGTGATGTAAAAATGATCCAATTGACTTCCGGAGTCGGACAAAAAAATCCGACTCCGCAACCCTGGATGCCCTGTTCTGGTGGTTTTCCAAAGGGGTGCTTCGTGGAAGCTTCTGAACAAGCGACAATAAAGTTTTGTTTTTCAAAAAGACCTTTCACATGACAGTCGAATTTAAACAACTAGTGCCATACACACCTTCAAATACAGTATCCAATAAATAAACAATGCATAGGGACCCAAATGCTAAATTTTTGATCTCCTAAATATCCGCGAATTTTGTGAGCCTCTACCCCCCCGTGGGTGGTAATAATCAGAAAATAATCAGACCGTCGGAGACACGCTTGTTCAATGGAGTGAAAAGGTAGGGGTATACCATTGAAAAACATACGAATTTCGCTTCTATTTTATTCGACTTTATCTTGCGAAGCAGCGACAGCTCCACCATTTATGCAAGAAGGTTTAGAAAAATAATGTCTGCTTTAAGTACCGCCAGAACACATTTTGGTGCCAGAACACATAACACAACAATTTGGTGCCAGAACACATAAAAGACTTATTTATTTCTTTATTTTTAAAAGACTTATTTCACGCTAGAGAACCGCCCAAGAAACAAACGACCTGGCAGACTCTTTCCGAAGAGAGTAAAAAAATAGATACGCGACCATGCGCATTTTGAAAATACAAACCGAGCAGACATACCGTTTTAGGCTGCATTCTAAACTGCTGAATTTATCTCAAAAGCACTTGCAAAAGACACCAACAGTTGATTCAAGTCCCTTTCAGTCTATTCAGGTTTTTTTTAAGGAAAATGTTAGGTACCCGGTATGGATCTGTAGGGACCCGACTTCTCTGATTCTAGGGACCCGATTTTCTCTGACTGTAGGGACCCGATGATAATTTTCTGATTCTAGGGACCCGATCGGGTCCTAAAACGCCTTAAAAAAATCCTTTTCTATTTGTAGATTCGCATTACGCACTCGCTTCTGCCGTAGAGCTCAAGGCGTAGAATTTTAATTGAATGCTCTTTGGAAATATTTCACTGCTTTTGCAGAAAAGCGTGGGTAAAATGGATGTGCAGAAGTTAGTTGTCAAAATTGTGCGAATAAGACGCCAGTCAAAGAAAATCTGCGTAATTTGGCAAGTACAAATGAGATGAATCTATCGCTTGCGATAATCGACTGAAAAACAGTCAAAATATTAAAAATAAAAGTTTGCATTGAGCAATGCCGTATGGGAGCATTGTGGATGGGACAAAAAAAGACAACGACACTTTCGATAAGAAAACGCGTGCCTTCGATTACGCTCCCAATATAATCTTTTCGCGGGCGTGTAACGTTAGACAAAAAAACGCGAGGCAATGACACTGGGTTATTTTGCACATTCGCAGGTCGTAGCCCGTCAAGTGCCATGTGAGACGGAGTTGATCCAAATCAACTCACCTGGATGATGTTTGTTGTGCACCGAGGCATCGAACTCATCGTCCGGCCGCGACACCGACCCATGGCTGAACCGCGACAATATCTGCGCAAAGCAAAACAGCCTCAGTCAAGAACACTACCTGCAGCATCACACGTCGTCGATCGTAGGTAACAGTCGTTGCGCAAAAGACGAGAGCACGCACGACACATATCATCCGCACACTGTGTGCTCACAACAGCGTTACAGCATCTTTTTCCACCATTCTGAAGCCACAAAAGCAGTACACAGTACCAGTGTTAGAATTGCAGTGATATTGCAATATGTGAGTGCTATAGATGCATGCAAACAATACAGACAAAGGCTAGAAGCAGCACGAGGTCTATGGCATCGCACTTCGTGGTTGTATACTAAGCGCGCAAAACGCGCGGGTGTATCTTGAAAGTTACGATCAACTCACAGCTGCAAAACACATTACTTTTTCAGCACGAAACACGCTAAAATACTAGTTGATGTAAAGAGTAGCGTTGAATTCATAATAATTCAATTCAAATCAATGCAGTCCTCGAGCCGTCAGTTTATTTTTGTCTCACTGGTTGTTAATGTACGGCTGAGATATAGCATTACGCGCTTATCTCGGTGCGTTTCACATGGAGTAAACACCAAGCATTTGGAAATTCTTTTGCGGAAAAGTTAGAGATTCCGGTACTTTACTACGCAAAGCTTTTCAACTCTGAGCTTTACTAAGGCGATGTCCAACGCAACTCGTCATGCTCCAGTAGAGACCGATGTTTGCTTCACTACAGCAAACCCAAACCGAGCAACGCGTAGCAAATCAATCCGACGAACAAAGTTGGTGGTGCTGCAGCGTAAACTTTTCGCAGGGTCAACTTCACCATTAGAGCACAAAAGCCATGCAGTTTTCGCAGTATGACGACTACACGCACGCCTAAAGCAAATAATAACGGTATTTACATGGTTCGTTTCGGCAAAAAAATGTGCCCGTGAAAACAGTAAACCACCGTTACCGTGGTAACAACCGGCATTACAACAGCTGCTGCTTGAACAGCAAGAAAAGCAGCGCCTTTGTGCGATTCCACTGTTGCCGCCGCACACTCAACATTTTTGTCAGCCGCACAATTTATGAAGTTCGAGTTCAGCTATATTTAGCTAGTGGCATCTTTCAAAGATATCAGCAGGCACTGTTTCCGGTATTGTTGTACGTCAGAGAGTTTCGGGTCACCAAAGGTGAAAAAACGCATTTAGTGGTTTTTCAAAGTCTTTGCCAAATTTTGCACGACTAACCCACTAGACCAGGGATGTACAACTTTTTGCTATTGCCGGCCGCATTACTTTTATCTATATGAAGTACGGCCGCCAATGAGTTCGGGTCATATTTATGACACAAGTTTAATTAAAGAATAGGTTGCTGCCAAGTGCCAACCAACGCAGAACACATTTAAACATAAATGCGTATTCGTTCTATAGCTCTTTGTTACATCACCATCCTGATTGTTACGCATCGTGTCGACTGATTTGCTTGCCTTGCGTTTGTTGTTTCAATATACGCCAGTACGGCCGCCAAATACTATATTTTAAATTACATGTGGACGGCCGAAAATTTCATTATCGAAGGCCGTATGCGGCCGTTGTGCACCGTTGCACTAGCTAGACCAGGGGTTCCCAACCTGGGGTACATTTTCCTATCTGAAGGGGTACATTTAAGGTTGGCGGTGGAAGAGAAAAATATTGTTACATATTGTTTATTTCCAAATATTTATACATATATCAGCGAATATTATTTTCAAAATCATTATATGCTTATTGTTAAATATATCCGTGAATAATC